>OJHK01000043.1_pt1 | contig 126075 bp, 125 predicted proteins | sample 1595161 | NCBI WGS metagenome assembly OJHK01 (sample SAMN05416842, study PRJEB24817) | seawater metagenome | isolation source: Sea water | place: Canada:Atlantic | collected 2013-07 | reverse complement strand
AACCCACTGAAGTGTACCAAAAACTAAAACCAAACAAGAGCCCCTTTAAATGATTACTACTAGAAAGCGTGGGGTGCTTTCTTGCGCTACCGAAAACTGTTGTAAGAAAACAGTTCTGTTTTACATTTTGAAGATAAATTTTAACTTTATTTATTGATGTAGGGCGCATATTTAAACTATATATTTCTCAAAAGTGAGCAATATATATTAAACATCAAAACACATCTGCATTTGTGGTTGGTATGAATGCATACTTTTGTATTAAGGTGTAATATTTGGTGAATTTAGGACTAAATTAAAAAGGCAATTACAATTGCAATCATTATAGCACTGAACTTCCTTAAGTTGAAGGAATGATTTTCAGTACTTTCAAAAAGTATTGTTGTGGAAATGTGTAGTAAAACTCCCACGACCAACGCAGTGATCTCTGTTCGATAGGATTCTAATACAGGAATCAGATTCATAAAAGTATTCCCAAGTGGTGTCATTATTGCAAAAAGAATCAAAGCACTCCATTTAAGGAACCTGTTTACATTGGTTTGATCCACAAGAAACACGAGAATCATACCAATCGGTATTTTATGAATGAAGATTCCCCAAGTGAGTTCGTTTTCTTCCGACAAGGGTAATCCTTCAATAAAAGCATGGATGCAGAGACTGGCCCACAGCCAAACAGGAAACTTCTTTATGCCATTGGCATGGAAGTGTCCATGCTCCGCTCCCTTTGAGAAAAACTCTAAAACAATTTGTAAAACGATCCCTGCCATAATCCAAACAGGAATGAATTTTTTGTCATCGCTGAAGATTTCGGGTAAAAGTTCAAAAACGGTTATCGATAAAAGAAATGCTCCACTAAAAGCAAGGATCAACTTAAGTCCAGCCGAAGTTTTGGGTTTGAGTACTGAGGCTACAAAAATCCCCAAAAAAGCCCCCAAAAGAGGAAGCGTTTGCATTAATATTTCTGGAAGAATCATGTAATCTGCTTTTATATAATTTCGACTCGTAAAATTAAAGTATTTTTGGGCTGTATTTCTTACTATGGAAAAAAATTTCGAAATGTTAGCCAAAACTTTTTATGGGATGGAATCCCTTTTGGCTGACGAACTATTAAGTTTAGGCGCGCAGGACATCAAAAAAGGAAACCGATTGGTTCACTTCAAAGGGGACAAAGGTTTTATGTACAAAGCCAACTTGTGTTTGCGAACGGCACTCAAAATATTGAAGCCTTTTTATCATTTTAAGGCCAACAATGAACATGAGCTTTATGAGAAAATCTATAATTTCGATTGGAATGAACTATTAAGTCCAAATGAAACGTTCTTGATCGACAGCGTGGTTTTTGGTCAGATATTTACACATTCTCTCTATGCTTCACAGCGAACTAAAGATGCCATTGTTGACCGGATTCGAAAACAAACTGGGGATCGACCCAATGTTGATACACGCCATCCCGATTTTAGGATTCATCTACACATTTACGAAAATGAATGTAGCATTTCGCTGGATAGTTCTGGGAGTTCCTTACATCATCGAGGGTACCGTTCGGCGACGAACATCGCTCCGATGAATGAAGTACTTGCCGCTTGTTTGGTGCAACTTTCGGGGTGGGACCGTCAGACTGATTTTATAGACCCTATGTGTGGTAGTGGTACGATCTTGATTGAAGCTGCGATGCTTGCTTGCGATATTCCTGCTAATTTAAATAGAAACGAGTTTGCTTTTGAAAAATGGAGCGACTGGGACGCTTCTCTTTTTGATAAAATAAGACAGTCTCAGCTTAAAAAAGTGAAATCTCCTGTTGGAAAAATATATGGATTTGACAAAGCTCCATCAGCTGTTGAAAAGGCAATTCAAAACGTTAAGAATGCCTCTTTAGAGGATTTTATTCATGTGAATCGTGCCAATTTTTTTCATTCTTCAAAAATTGGAGAAACTCCATTACACTTATTAACCAACCCGCCTTATGGTGAGCGCTTGGAAGGAGATATTGATGGATTGTATCAAGAGTTTGGCGACACGCTCAAGAGGAACTACCCCAACACCAATGCTTGGATGATCAGCTCTAACTTTGAAGCAATGAAGTTTGTGGGATTGAGACCCACACGAAAAATTAAATTATTCAATGGAAAGTTAGAATCGAGGTTGTGTTTGTTCCCGATTTATGCTGGAACCAAAAAAATACATAAATTAAAAAAAGATGAAAACTAAAGCATTAATTTTTAACCTGATTTCCTTCGGTCTGATGTTTTTTGTTTTTCGATGGTTAATTGGGCAGTTCCTGGTGATTTCTTATCTGCCTTTGGTGTTATGCAGCTTTCTTCTGGCGAGTATATTTTGTCCTAAGTTTTTGATAAATAAAAACAAACTCTTTGTTAAATTACCATTAATTAAAACCCCAAAAGCACTTTAGTCGCGCTAAAGTTTGATTGGAATGGCATAGGTGAGGGTGTAGTTAAATCCAGCGCCCCAAACATTTTCATCGGTTTTTCTGTTGAAACCTGGAATGTAAAGATTGTCAAAGTTGTTTGGTTCAGTATCGCTAAATAAACGGTTCATGCGAAAGCTAAATCCCAAATAAAAGTTATCGATAAGCCTAACCTTTATTCCAACAACAACCTCAGCCCATCGTGCATTTAAAGATTCTCTTTCCCCCGTTTGAAATCCATTTTGCGTAATTTCAGTCGGCCAGTAGTGATTCAGGTTGTACGTTTCGTAGCTGTTTACGGTCTGCGAATGAAAACTATTACAGAGTCGAAGTCCAATATGAATGGCGTTGTTCATGCCTTTCCAGTTTTTAAACATATTGTAATCAAATCCTAATTTTATGTAACTGCCAGCGGTAGTGAAGTTGATTAACTCAGACTGTTCGGTTCTTTTTTCGTTTCCAATTTCAGCAGCAATATAAAAATCACCATAAAGGCGTAAATCTCCAACGAGTTCTAACCCAAAATAGTCTTTTTCAAATTGTGCTGTAATGGGCTTTATCAAATCAATGCCAAACCTTAGGGTATAGGGTTTTTTCACCCGTTTTTGAATTGTATCGATGCTTTCTAAAAGGGGTTCGCTTTCTTGAGCATTTCCCATTCCGCATAGCAGTATTAGATTAATGGTAAATAACCAAGTGCGTATTTTGCTCATCTGAAATGGTATCTTTTAATTTTTCTATGTTTTGAATCCAGCCCTCACTTTTGGTCAATAGATAATGAGATGGCTCTTGAAATACATAATTTGATTTATAGCCACAGGCGCGATTGATATACAGGTCAAAACGATCATAGTTGAACTGTAAAGAATCAGCAATTAAACTATCTGTATCTACGTTGAAAGAGAGTTTAAATTGTGAAAACTCAAAGTTTTTCCTAAGTGGCAAGGCAATAGAGTCTCCGGTAAAGGTTTGTAAGATTTCTTCTTGGTTAAAACCTTGAATCACTAGGTTTTCAACTGATTTTTTAACTGCCGTGTCCTGATAGTCCCTAAAAACAACGATCAATCTTGGCGTTGCAGGGGTTCCTTCGAGACAGATGTCATCTCTTTCACAGGAACTTAGGATTAATAAACAAACAATAAAGAAAATTCTAAAATTCATTATATTTAAATCTTTTCCAAAAGTACAATATTTTCAACATGTTGTGTTTGAGGGAACATGTCTACTGCACGACACCGCGTCATTTTGTAGGCATGACTCATTAAGCTTAAATCTCTAGCTTGCGTAGCATTATTACAACTGACATAGACTATTTTTCCGGCGCCCAAACCGATCAATTGCTTTACAACATCTGGATGCATTCCGTTTCTTGGTGGATCCGTGATCACCACGTCTGCCTTTCCATGTCGGTTAATAAAATCTTCATTGAACACTTCTTTCATGTCGCCCACTTCAAAAAAAGCATTGTCTATTTTGTTTTCATGGGCATTTTCCTTTGCAGCCTCGATGGCTTCTGGTACCGACTCTACACCAACAACCTTTTTTGTCTTTTTAGCGACAAATTGGGCAATTGTTCCAGTCCCTGTATACAAATCATACACAACTTCATCTCCGTTTAAATCAGCAAATTCGCGTGTTATTTTATAGAGTTCAAAGGCCTGATCTGAATTGGTTTGAAAAAAAGATTTTGCATTAACTTTAAATTCAAGATCCTCCATTTTTTCTATAATGTAATCTCTTCCGTCAAAAAGCTCAATTTCTTGATCATAGAGCGTGTCATTGGCTTTTGAGTTGATGCAATAGAGTAGGGAAGAAATTTCAAAATTATCTTTTAAATAATCCAATAAAGCGACCCTTTTGGTTTCGTCTTCTTTGAAAAACTGAATAAGTACCATAAACTCACCGATTGAGGAGTTTCGAATCATCAGGGTTCTTAAAAAACCTTCTTGAGCTCTGGGGTTAAAAAAATCTAAATCATTTTTAATGGCATATTCCCTAATACCGTTTCTAATATCATTAGCAGGTTCTTTTTGAAGGTGACATTTTTGAATGTCAACAACCTTGTCCCACATTCCAGCCTTGTGGAATCCCAATCCCTTTTTTTCAAGTGACTCCTCTTTATTATCAATTTCTTCGGAAGTTAACCACCGCTGATTGGAAAAAGAATATTCCATTTTATTCCTGTAAAAATAGGGGGAAGCAACACTTTTTATGGGTTCTATTTCGGGGAGCTCCATTCCTGAAAGATGTGTGAGATTGTGGAGTATTTCTTTTTGTTTGTATCTCAATTGGGCTTCATAGTCTAGATTTTGCCACTTGCAACCACCACAAATACCAAAATGCTCACATGGGGGTATTACACGATCTATGGAGGGTTTGACTATTTTCAGTAAGTTGGCTTCAAAATAACCCCTTCTTTTCTTGTAAGTTTCGACATTAACATGATCTCCAGGGACAACACCATCAACAAAAATAACCTTGCCACTTTCTGATTTCACGACTCCTTTCCCCTTAGCAGTAATGTCAACCACTGCGACATCATCAAAACGTTCTTTTTTAAATTTTCTAGACATCTTGCAAAAATAGTATTGTTTTTTACGAATTAGAGCTATTTATACAGGAGAATCATTTAATTCAGGAGGATTTTTTTGATTATGGAATATAGTGGTGTAAGATGACTGACTTTTTGTTATATATTTCTAATTTTGTGTGAATCAATTTTTAAAGTGTTCTTTCGAGAATATTTCAATTTTAAAATGCTTTGGCTATGGAAACAAAACAACAAACATCTCAGGACTATTATTTGGATCTTGAATCGCGACATGGAGCGCATGACTACCACCCACTACCTGTTGTTTTGGCAAAAGGGAAAGGCGTTTACCTTTGGGATGTTGATGGGAAAAAATACTATGATTTTCTTTCGGCTTATTCGGCAGTAAACCAAGGTCATTGTCATCCAGACATTATTGCGGCTATGAAAGAACAAGCAGAAACATTGACATTGACTTCGCGTGCTTTTCACAACAATAAGTTAGGGGAATACATGAAGTTTGTGACAGCGTATTTTGGTTTTGAACGACTCTTGTCAATGAATACAGGTGCCGAAGGCGTAGAAACTGCGATTAAAATTTCTAGAAAATGGGGTTATCTTAAAAAAGGAGTTCCAGAAAATCAGGCGCAAATTGTTGTTTGTAACAATAATTTTCACGGTAGAACAACAACTATAATTTCTTTTTCTACAGATCCTGACACAAAAGCACATTTTGGCCCTCACACCAATGGATTTACGCACATTCCTTATGATGATTTAGAGGCCTTAAAACAAACGTTGGAAAGCAATCCGAATATTGTTGGTTTTTTGGTAGAACCAATTCAAGGAGAAGCTGGTGTTTACACTCCAGGGAAAGATTTTATAAGCGGCGCAAGAGCCTTGTGTTCACAATACAATGTGTTGTTAATAACCGATGAGATCCAAACAGGTATCGGCCGAACAGGTTCCTTACTTGCTGTTTGTGGTGACTGTACATGTGAGGATGCTTGCGAGCAGCAACCCGCAACTTATATTCGTCCTGATATTTTAATTCTTGGGAAAGCCCTCAGTGGTGGAACTTATCCTGTTTCGGCTGTCCTTTGTGATTCTGAGATTATGGATGTAATTCAACCAGGGCAACACGGAAGTACATTTGGTGGAAATCCTATGGCAGCTGCTGTAGCAACCAAAGCACTAGAAGTCATTAAAGATGAGAAACTAACCCAAAATGCAAGACGTCTTGGAGAGGTTTTTAGGAATGAATTAAATAAATACATCGCCAATAGCGGAATCGTGCAGTTGGTGCGTGGAAAAGGACTGCTCAATGCAATTGTCATCAATGATACTCCTGACAGTGATACGGCTTGGAACATTTGTCTAAAACTTCGTGACAATGGTTTATTGGCAAAACCAACCCACGGGAATATCATTCGCTTTGCACCCCCACTTGTGATCACCGAAGAACAATTGCTTGACTGTGTGTCGATAATAACCAATACTTTAAAAGGGTTTGAAAAGACTTCTTCTTAGCCAAGGAAAAGCCTAATTAATATTTGATACACGAACCAAAAGAAAGATGAAAGTTTACTTTGACAACGCCGCTACGACACCAATAAGAAAAGAAGTCATAGATGTAATGGTCGGAAGTATGGAGTTGAACTACGGAAATCCTTCTTCATCCCATGGCTTTGGACGAACAGCCAAATCTGCCATAGAAACGGCCCGTAAAAGTGTTGCCAGTCATCTCAATTGTGAAGCGCAAGAAATAATTTTTACCTCTGGCGGAACAGAATCTGACAATATGATTTTGCGATGCGGAGTTAAAGATTTGGGCATTAAAACGATCATTTCTTCTCGAATAGAACACCATGCCGTTTTACATGCGCTCACGTCTCTTGAAACTGAAGGAGTTGAAATACTATACGTTGATCTTGATTTGGAGGGATCTCCCGATTTGGTTCATTTGGAAAAGCTATTGACAGCAACTGCTACAAGGAAACTAGTCAGTTTGATGCATGTCAATAACGAAATAGGCAACATACTCTCACTTAAGAAAGTGGGTGATTTATGCAAATTAAACAACGCCTATTTCCATACAGATGCAGTGCAAGGAGTGGGACATTTTCCGATTGATTTAAAAGAAATTTCAATTGATTTCTTATCTTCAGCTGCGCACAAGTTTCATGGTCCAAAAGGGATTGGCTTTTCATTTGTTAGAAAAAACTCAGGCTTGGATTCGTTTATTGTAGGGGGTCCCCAAGAGCGAGGTTTGAGAGCAGGAACCGAAGGAGTTCACAATATTGTTGGCCTACAGAAAGCACTCGAAATTGCTTATGAAGAGCTTGCCTCTGAAAAAGCTTATGTATTAGATTTAAAAAAATATTTTATTCAAGAAATAAAAGAAGTGTTCCCTAATGCCCATTTCAATGGACTTTCCGGTGATTTTGAACGAAGTGCTTTTACGTTAATTAATGTTGCGTTGCCCTTAGATTCCTCCAAGGCACAACTATTAGATTTTCATTTAGATTTAAAAGGAATTGCTTGTTCCAAAGGCAGTGCCTGTCAGTCAGGATCAAATTTAGGTTCTCATGTGTTACAGGAGCTCAATCGAAGCGAAGAAGTTAGAAGCTGGCCCTCTTTAAGATTTTCTTTCTCCTGTTTCAACAAGCGGGAAGAGATTGATTATGTCGTTAAGACCTTAGCGGCCTTCGTCGACAATTAAAAGCACTAAATTTTAGACATTTATTTCCTGAAAAACAAAGCTTTAAACAAAGTTTTGTTCCCCACATTGTCTTCCACTACTATTTCCAATTCGTGTTTTTCCGTATCAAAAGTTAGATCTGAAAAGTCATAGGTCAAAAGTTTTTGCTTGGGTTCGTATTCAAATAAAACCCATTTTCCATTTATAGTTCCTCGGTAAGATTTTATTCCAGAAAAATCATCATCGATTTTTATCTTTAAAAATTTAAATCCACTGAGCCATTGATCATTTCTAAAATTTACAGCCTTAATTGAAGGCGGAGTTAAGTCGCTTGCAATAACAAAATCACCAAACTTTTTTGACTTGACAGTTAGTTTTCCGTTTTTATTTTCGGTGGGGAGATAAGTTAAATTGTCTCTTCCTTTTAATGCAATAAAAGATTTTTTCATTTTCAATGAGTCCTTGAGTTCGGTTTTAAAACTCAATTCGAAAGCACCTTTAAAAGGATGAATGTCAGGACCAATTTTGATACCGTCACTGTGGGTTTGGATTTCTAATTGAATGGGATTAAAAAACGTATTTTTTGGAATATAAATTTCATTTGGATGAAATTCAAAAAGATAATCAAGCTCTGGGTTAATGTTGTTTCCTTTTGAAGCCTCAATTTTTGTTTTTTGTTTTTGACCCACAACGTAGGCCTCAACATAAGCGGTGTTTCCCGCGAAATCACTTACTTCGATCAATACCTGATATGACTTTCCTTCTTCGAGATTAAAAAACCCTGGTTCCAAAGCAGGATCCATAAAGCTAAACTTTGCAGTTTTAGGCCTAAATAACTTTTGAACCCGATACCGATTTTCCTTAAAGTTTTTATAGTCAATAATCTGACTGATGTATTTTGAGTCGTTAAAATCAATTTCATCAAATTTATATTGGAAAGTGGGTTTTCCATTCACATTTACGGCCATGCTATAAATGCCATTTTTGTTGTAACTCAAATCTTGTCTGTCAAACATTTGAATTCCGACCCCAACACGACCCGAAGCAAAAAGAAGTGGCGTTTTGTAAAGGCTGTCATTGACTCTTTCCAGACTTACATTCTTAGTTTTAATCACAACATCATTGGAACCTTCCTCATACAAAAACAATCTTTGAAGTTGTGGTCTTAAGTTGTCTTCAACCTTAAAATCAAAAAGCAAAGGGTTGAGTGGATGTTGATTTTTTGAATCACGAATTTCAAAATGCAGGTGAGGGCCAAAGGAACCTCCAGTGTTTCCAGAGTAACCAATGACTTCTCCCGCTTCAACTAATAGAGCGTCTTTTCTAGGGAATTTTTGAACGGTATAGCTTTCTTTTTCATATTGTGCCGCTTTAATACATTTTTCGATTTTAGGAGAGAACTTTTTAAGATGCGCATAAACAGAAGTCTTGAAATCTGGGTGATCAATGTAAATGGCCTTTCCATAACCTGAAGTCGCAACGCGGATTCTGCTCACACGACCATTGCTTACCGCTTTAACGGGGAGCCCCTGTCTTCCCTTGGTCTTAATGTCAATTCCCGCATGAAAGTGACTTGATCTGATTTCAGCAAACGTACCAGAAAGTGCGATTGGAATATCCAAAGGGTTTTCATAGGTTGAATTGTACTGTCCAATGACTTGAATTGAGAGAATAAATAAGAGTAGGCTTAAAAAGTGAAATTTCATTAAAATTAAATTATGGAACCTTTCAAAAATACATTTTTTTAAATCAAATGAATCAATATGTTGAGTTGTTGCCATAACTTTAATCAATATTTATTAATTAATAAAAAATATAAAACCAATGATCACAGGCCTTTTATGTTAATTTTTTTAAAAGTAAGTTTCAATATCAGTTATATTGCGTTTGAATTCTTAAATTTGTAAATTAAAGATTCAAAATCTTAAAAAAGCGTTTCAGTGAAGAATCTAGTATTATTAGAAGAGAGAATTGTTCAGCTTTTAAATAAATTGAAAGAAAACCATTTGCTTATCAGTCAGTTAAGTGAGGAAAAGCAAGGTTTGGAAAAGCAAAATCTCGATTATAAAGAAAAAGTTTCGTATTTAAAATCTGAAAATGAATCGCTTAAGGTTGCAAACTCTTTACTTGGCAGTGAAGAAAGTAAGGCAGTAACCAAACGCAAAATAAACAGTTTAATAAAAGAAGTAGATTTTTGTATACATCAACTCACTGAAATAAATTGATAAATGAGTGATAAGCTAAAGATTAAATTGACGCTTGCAGATCGGGTCTATCCAATGACAATAACCGCCGATCAGGAAGCCTCACTGCGTGCATCAGCAAAAAAAATTGATGCCATGATCAAACAGTTGGAAGAAAACTACGCCGTGCGTGACAAACAAGATGTTCTTGCAATGTGTGCCCTTCAATATGCAGCACAGTTGGAAAAACAAAGTGAAAATAAAGAAGTAGAAGGAAGTGATTCGATCAAAATAAATGAATTTATTGAATTGATTGATTTACACTTGGCTACTTATTAAGTTCTTTAAATAGAAATACAATACTGCCTGTATTAGTGATTTTTTGATAAACTCAACGTTTTTTTATTTAAAAGAGGTGAGTTGTGATTGTAAAAGCAAGCTGCCTTGAGCAGATCCTTGACCAGTCAAGTAGCCTCAAACCTGTCTGTTTGGGAGTTTATCCAAAACCTTATGCTAATACAGGCTTTTTTAATTTTAAAACGTAAAAACAATGAACCTAGATATAACTTTAGTCATTTTAGTGCTTGCAGGCATCGGCACAGGATTGATAATTGGAATTTTTTCTCAAAAAGGAAAGAATGCAAAAATACTCGAATCAACAAAGCTTGAAGCCAATGACATTCTTCGAAATGCAAAGCAAAAAGCAGAAAGAATAAAAGACGAAAAAATGCTTCAGGCAAAAGAGCGTTTTATTGAGTTGAAGTCGGAACATGAAAAAGTAATTTTTCAAAGAGAAAAGAAAATTTCTGATGTCGAGGGCCGACTTCGTGATAAGGAAAATAAGCTCAACAACGATCTCAATAAAAACAAGAACCTTTCCCAATCCCTTGAGCAGAAAAACGAAACACTTCAGAAGCGACTCGTTAAACTAGAGCAAAAGCAAAATGAACTCGATGACTCTCATAAAGTTCAAGTTCAGAAATTAGAGGTCATTTCCGGGATTTCCGCTGAGGAGGCTAAAAAAGAATTGATTGAATCTTTAAAAAATAAAGCACAATCCGAAGCCATGGCTTTTGCTCAAAAAAGTCTGGAAGAGGCCAAACTAACGGTCGAACAAGAGGCCAAGAAAATCATCATTAATACCATTCAACGGATTGGAACTGAAGAGGCTATCGAAAATTGTGTGTCTGTTTTTAACTTAGAGTCTGATGACGTTAAAGGAAGAATCATTGGCCGTGAAGGACGAAATATTCGAGCCATTGAATCTGCCACAGGTGTCGAAATCGTAGTTGATGATACACCAGAGGCGATCATTCTATCTTGCTTTGACCCTGTTAGAAGAGAGATCGCGAGACTTTCTTTACACAGATTGGTAACTGACGGTAGAATTCATCCCGCTCGAATTGAGGAGGTGGTCAACAAAACAACAAAACAAATTGATAATGAAATCATCGAAGTTGGAAAACGGACGGTGATCGAATTAGGAATTCACGGTTTGCACCCTGAATTAATTAAAATCATTGGAAGAATGAAATACCGTTCTTCTTATGGTCAGAATCTTTTACAGCACTCCCGAGAGGTGGCTAAATTATGTGGCGTCATGGCAGTTGAATTGGGCTTGAATCCAAAATTAGCGAAACGCGCAGGATTGTTACACGATATTGGAAAAGTACCAGAAGAAGAAGCAGAAACCCCTCATGCAATATTAGGGATGGAATGGGCTGAAAAATATGGCGAAATCCCAGAGGTTTGTAATGCCATAGGTGCACACCATGACGAAATAGAAATGACTTCTTTGTTGTCTCCAATTGTTCAAGTGTGTGACGCCATTTCTGGTGCGCGTCCTGGAGCAAGAAGACAAGTTTTAGACAGTTATGTCCAAAGGCTTAAGGATCTTGAAAACATCGCTTATGATTTCAATGGAGTGAATAAAGCCTATGCAATTCAGGCGGGTCGTGAGCTTCGTGTGATTGTAGAAAGTGAGAAAGTAACGGATGACCAATCGGCGGAACTTTCTTTTGAGATTTCACAAAAAATTCAAACAGATATGACTTATCCCGGTCAGGTAAAAGTTACGGTGATTAGAGAAACAAGAGCGGTAAACGTTGCCAAATAGCATTAAAAATTATTTTTCAGGATCGTATTTAAAAAATAAGTTTGCCCATAATATTTTTGAAACAGCATTGATGTAAGGTGCCCCAGCAACAATCACTGCGACCAGTGTGATAAACGTTTTGAGAAAGGAGAACTCATCGGAAAAGATTAAAAAACATCCAATAATCGCGACCATAATTGCCACACCAACTGCATAAGAGACATACATAGAACCGTAATAAAAGCTCGGTTCTATCTTGTAGTTTAAATTACATTCTTCACAATGAGACCTCACTCTTGTGATTTTGCTCATGTCATAGGCAGGACTTTGAAGGAATTTTCCTCGGTGACATCGCGGGCATTTGAGGTGAATGATGCTGTAAAGTTTTGAACCTTTAGGAATGAGTTTCATGTTTTGATTTTTAGACTTGAAATTATTGAAAAAGAATGGCCAAACCTCCCAATCCTGTAAAGATCAATATCAGTTTTCTGTATTTGTCATTGTTGATTTTTTTAACCAAAAACACCCCCAATAATAATCCTGAAATCACTGCAGGAACAAGTGTTAAGCTGATTTTTATAGATTCCAGATTAATCGTCTCCCAAACCCAAATGTGGAAAGGTACCTTAAAGAGGTTTATAATAAAAAAAAGCCAAGCCGCGGTTCCTATGAATTCATTTTTGGGGAGCTTTATGGCTAAGAAATAAATATTTGAAAAAGCACCTGCCAGATTCCCCACCATGGTTGAGAACCCTGCTAACAAACCTGTTGACGCAGCGAAACTCCAATGGGTAGGTACTTTTTTGTTTTTCTTTTTTTCCCAATAATACATCATACCAACACTAAACAAGATAATCAATGCCATGCCCACGCGAAACAAATCTTCGGGTAAATCCTTTCCTAAAACAACACCGATTAAAACACCAATAACCATCCAGGGTAAAAGCTTAACGAGATAGATCCATTCTACATGACGTTTGTAGTAGATCACCGCAAAAATGTCTCCACAGATAAGTAAAGGCATCAAGATGCCAGTGGACTCTCTTGCGCCATAGACCAATGCCAAACCTGTGACAATTAGAACCGCTACCCCTTTAATTCCTGACTTTGCAATTCCCAATAGAAGGGAACAGCCCAAGGCAATAAGAAAACCTAAACTTAGAATTGGAACAGGCGTTTGAATAAGCATCATTGGAAAATAAATTTTCACCTTTTATGTAAAGAGGTTCGTAAAACTATTGAATATATTCTTGATGGAGCCAAACATTTCGCTTTTTGATTCTTTGGGTTTCAAACAAAATGTGATCTTTGTTAAAACTATATTTTGAAAACTCATTTTTTGGCAATTAGGTTCATGGTCATAAGTACACTGTTGTTTACAATAATGAACACTATGGTTAAATATTTGGTTGATTTCGGAACATTTCAGCTGGTGTTTTTTCGATCCCTTGGTTCTTTGTTTTTTACATTTTCTTTTTTAATCCAACAAAAAATACCCTTGTGGGGGAATCAAAAAAGATTATTAGTTTTTAGAGGATTTGCAGGGGTGACTTCGATGATATTATTTTTCTTTTCATTACACTATATGTCAGTTGGGGCTGCTGTCACACTTCGTTATACCTCACCTATTTTTGTTGCCCTATTAGCAGTTTTTTTATTAAAAGAAAAAATAAAACCCCTACAATGGATTTTCTTTATCCTCGCATTTATTGGGGTGTTAATGGTAAAAGGCTTCGACCCAACCGTTGATTTTTATGGATTTACGATTATTTTAATATGTGCTTTCTTCTCTGCAATTGTCTATTTATTAATCTCAAAAATTGGTAAAGGAGATCATCCAGTTGTTATTGTACATTATTTTATGTTAATCGCCACCTTAGTCGGTGCAATTGGATGTTTTTATGATTGGAAAACCCCTGTTGGGATCGAATGGGCTTTATTACTTTCATTAGGAGTTGTTGGTTTTCTCGCCCAGATTTTCATGACCAAAGCCCTTCAGATTGGTCCTGCTTTTCAGATCGCCCCTTTTAAATATGTTGAAGTTGTTTTCTCTCTGTTGTTTGGTTTGCTCTTCTTTCAGGAACTGTATAATTTTTATAGCTTAGTGGGCGTGTTTTTAATAATATTGGGTTTAGCACTCAATTTGATTTATAAGTCTAAAGAGAAACAAACTTCCAAAAAGTAGTTTTATTTTTTCTATATTTAAATTCGATTTAGATTCACAATTAATCTTTTTTTAAATTATGGAAAAGCCAAGCAGCAGACTGCTTTCTCTCGATGTCTTGAGAGGTCTAACAATTATTTTAATGATCATTGTAAATAATCCTGGCTCATGGAGTCATGTTTTTACCCCATTTTTACATGCTTCATGGAATGGCATCACTCCGACTGACTATGTTTTTCCGAGTTTTCTTTATATCCTAGGAGTTTCTGTGGTGTTGTCGATTTCGAAACAAATTCAGAATGGGATTGCCAAAAAAAGTATTCTAAAAAAAATAGTTTGGAGAAGTCTTAAGATATACCTCGTAGGTCTATTTCTATGGCTGTGGCCTGACTTTAATTTTGATTCGATTCGTTGGGTAGGAGTTTTACAACGCATTTCTATTGTTTTTTTGGTTTGCGGCATACTGTATCTTTATACCAGTCAACGCACCCAATTGATAATTGGGTCGATTCTATTGATCGGTTATTGCATTGTTATGAAATACCTTCCGGTGCCTGGGATCGGAATTCCAGACCTCAGTTTGCCCGAAAAGAATTGGGCGCACTACATTGACAAACTTTACCTACCCGGTTATTTATGGAAAACAACTTGGGATCCCGAAGGTATTTTGAGCACTTTTCCAGCTGTGGTTACAGGTATTTTGGGAATGCTCTCTGGTTATCTGATTGTTAAAAAGAATGACATTCAAGAAAAAATAATTTCCTTATTTTTATTCGCAACCCTCTTGCTCATTCTAGGAGATCTTTCAAGTTATATCGTTCCCCTTAACAAGAGTTTATGGAGCAGTTCTTATGCCCTAATGATGGGAGGAATTTCTAGCCTGCTTCTCGCTTTTTTTATCTATTGGGTTGATGTAAAAAACAACGCTAAATATTTCGATTTTGCTCATGTATTCGGGGTGAATGCCATTTTCGCCTATGCACTTTCTGGCCTTTTAGTTACAGTCTTTTACAGCAGTAAAATTTGGGGTTTTTCTTTCAGTGGTCTTTTTATGGAACAAATGACCAGTATTGGACTTTCCTCTAAGTTCAGTTCTTTGCTCTATGCGGCCCTTTATTTAGTTATTATATGGATTCCAACTTATATCCTGTATAAAAGAAAAATATTCATTAAATTGTGAGCTTAATTATATCTGATTTACATTCACTCCAAAATTATTTATTGACCTAATCTATTGTTAAATGGAACAATGTTCATTATTAATAGATGAACAAAAGTGATTTATATTATATAATAAAGTCGCATTTGGATACTAAATAAATTTGATTAAAAACATGAAAAAAGAAAACACTTACTGGAATACCAATTTAAAATATTTGATTATTCTATTGTCTATATGGTTCACAGCCTCCTTCGGCTTTGGAATCCTATTCGTAGACGCTTTAAATGAAATTAAAATGGGAGGATTTAAACTCGGTTTTTGGTTTGCACAACAAGGCTCAATATATGTGTTTGTAATCCTGATATTCGTCTATATCTATTTGATGAATCGTTTAGACGCTAAATATAAAACTAAAGAATAATGGAGTTACAATATTGGATTTGGATAGCAGTCGGAATAAGTTTTTCACTCTATATAGGAATTGCCATTTGGTCAAGAGCATCATCGACTAAAGAGTTTTATGTTGCCGGAGGGGGAGTTCATCCCATAGCAAACGGAATGGCCACTGCAGCAGACTGGATGTCAGCCGCATCTTTTATTTCAATGGCGGGAATTATTTCATTTAATGGATATGATGGCTCAGTATATTTGATGGGTTGGACGGGAGGATATGTTTTACTGGCACTATTGTTGGCGCCCTATTTAAGAAAATTTGGAAAATTTACAGTTCCTGATTTTATTGGGGATCGGTATTATTCTAATTATGCACGAGGCGTTGCCGTTTTTTGCGCACTAATAGTATCTTTTACCTATATCGCCGGACAAATGAGAGGTGTTGGGGTTGTATTTTCACGTTACCTCGAAGTAGACATAACGACAGGGGTTTTCATTGGGATGTGTATCGTTCTTTTTTACGCTGTTTTGGGAGGTATGAAAGGGATTACTTACACACAAGTGGCACAATATTGCGTGTTAATTTTTGCCTTTATGGTTCCTGCCGTTTTTATTTCTATTATAATGACTGGCAATGCAATACCCCAAATCGGTTTTGGTGCTACCGGATCGGATGGAGTCTATTTATTAGACAAATTGGACGGTCTTCATCGAGAACTCGGTTTTCATGAGTACACCACAGGGTCTAAGTCTACTTTAGATGTCTTTCTAATCACTTTGGCTTTGATGGTCGGTACGGCAGGATTACCACATGTAATTGTTCGATTTTTTACCGTTAAAAAAGTAAGCGATGCAAGAAAATCTGCTGGTTGGGCATTACTTTTTATAGCAATTTTGTACACAACAGCCCCTGCTATTGCTGTTTTTTCACGAACAAATCTTATCGAAACAGTTAGTAATAAAGAACATGCAAATTTGCCCGGTTGGTTTGAGAAATGGCAAACAACCGGATTAATAAAATTTGATGATAAAAATCAAGATGGATTGATCCAATATGTAGCGGATCCAGAGATTAATGAGTTGACAGTTGATGCCGATATCATGGTATTGGCCAATCCTGAAATTGCAAAACTACCCAATTGGGTAATTGCATTGATGGCAGCAGGTGCTTTGGCGGCTGCTTTGTCAACAGCTGCAGGATTGCTTTTGGTTATTTCAGCTGCTGTTTCACACGATTTAATTAAAAAAATAATTAATCCAGAAGTGAGTGAAAAAAATGAATTAATTGCCGCAAGACTTTCTGCCTTTGGAGCAGTGTTGTTGGCAGGTTATTTCGGAGTGAATCCTCCCGGCTTTGTGGCGGCAACAGTGGCATTGGCATTTGGACTTGCAGCGGCTTCATTTTTCCCAGCAATTGTGATGGGGATTTTTAGTAAAAGGATGAATAAAGAGGGAGCAATTTCAGGAATGGTTGTCGGTATCCTGTTGATGCTCTTTTATATGACCAAATTTAAGTTTGGCTGGTTCGGCGGAGGAACGAGCGAAGATTGGTGGTTCGGAATTTCTCCTGAAGGATTTGGTTCTTTTGCGATGTTGGTTAATTTTGTAGTATCAATTATTGTTTCAAAATTAACACCACCCCCAGGACAAGAAATTCAATCACTTATTGAAAACATTAGAAAACCAAATTAATAGAATTTAAAAATAACAACTACTCTTACATGAAAAATAACTCAATAGCATTCAAATTTCCAGGGTCATTCGAAGAGCAACGATTTGAAAAATTGCACAATGTTGTGTTTGAATCTTCATTCTCAGGATCAATGGAAGTAGCAAATGAAATTGCATCCCTCATTAAACAAAAACAAAAAACTGGTGAGAACTGTGTTTTAGGTTTAGCAACAGGCTCATCCCCCTTAAGTGTTTACAAAGCTTTGATTAAGTTTCATCAAGAAGAAGGATTGAGTTTTAAAAATGTCATCACATTTAATTTGGATGAATATTATGGTCTCGAAAAAAATGATTTGAATAGCTATCATTATTTTATGCATGAGAACCTATTTGACCACATCGATATTCCTGCTGAAAATATTAATATTCCTACCGGAGAGGTTGAATTAAAAAAAGTTAGATCTTTTTGTAATGCTTATGAAAAGAAAATTAAAGACTTAGGAGGGATCGATCTACAATTGCTAGGTATTGGTAGAACAGGGCATGTTGGTTTTAACGAACCAGGCTCGCACATCAACTCTCAAACACGTTTGATTACACTAGACCACCTCACTCGATTCGATGCGGGTCCTGCTTTTAAAGGAATTCAGAATGTTCCTGAAAAAGCAATAACAATGGGGATTAAAACCATTCTTGAGGCAAAACGAATTATCCTAATGGCTTGGGGAACCAATAAAGGAGAAGTTATCCAAAAGGCCATAGAAGGAGAAATCACTTCCTACCTCCCAACGTCTTATTTACAAAAGCATAAGAACACCACTTTGGTGTTAGACCAAGAAGCTGCATCGGACCTTACCAGAATCAAATCGCCATGGATCAGTGGAAATTGTAAATGGGAAGACGAATCAATTAAGTGTAAAGCGATCAACTGGTTGTGCAAAAAAACCAATAAATCTATACTTAGATTAACCGATGAGGACTATAACAAATATGGAATGTCCGAGCTTTTAAACATAGAGGGAAATTCCTACGAATTGAACATTAAAATGTTTAACCGTATTCAAAACACGATTACAGGTTGGCCGGGCGGAAAACCAGATTCTGATGACAGTAAAAGACCCGAAAGGTCAGTTCCTAGCAAGAAAAGATGTATCATCTTTAGTCCACATCCCGATGATGATGTGATTTCTATGGGAGGGACTTTTGACCGTTTGGTTGCTCAGGGTCACGAGGTACATGTTGCCTATCAAACTTCAGGTAATATTGCCGTTTCAGATGATGACGCTTTAAAGTATATTGAAGTAATTACGGACATGAAACCCGAGGAAAAAGTCACCTACAGTGACTTATTATCTGAACTTAGAAATAAATCTAAGGCAGCAATTGATTCCATAGAATTAAGAAAATTAAAAGGAGCCATTCGTAAGAGAGAATCTGTTGCAGCGACACGTTATATTGGCATTCCTGATTCTCAAGTACACTTTCTAAATCTCCCTTTTTATGAGACTGGAAAAGTTCAAAAGTCCAATCCATCCCAGGTTGATATTGATTTCACGAATGACTTGATCACTGACATTAAACCACATCAGATTTATGCGGCGGGTGATCTTGCAGATCCGCATGGAACTCACCGAATATGTTTGAATATTATTTTTGATTCTCTTTCGCAATTGAAAAAACAATCGTTTATGGATGATTGTTGGGTTTGGTTGTACCGAGGTGCTTGGCAAGAGTTTGATGTTCATGAAATAGAAATGGCAGTTCCGATGAGTCCTGACCAGGTATTAAGAAAACGAAAAGCTATTTTTTATCACCAATCTCAAAAAGACGGAGTAATGTTTCAAGGGAGTGATGACAGAGAGTTCTGGATGCGGGCGGAAGATAGAAACAGACTAAGTGCAAAAAAATATAAGGATTTAGGTCTGGCCGATTACCAAGCAATGGAATTGTTTAAGAGATATTATTTTTAACAGATTCACTTTTATTAGACAATTAAAAAAAAATATAACTTTTATATCTTTATAAAGCATTACTTTTAAAATAACATATTTAAGAAAAATCACCCTATGCAGATCATAGAAAATCAAAAGAAATACGATGTAATAATTGTTGGCTCAGGCGCAGGAGGAGGAATGGCAACTAAAGTACTGGCTGATGCTGGACTCAAAGTTGCAGTTATTGAGGCGGGCCCTTATTTTGATCCTGCAAATCCAAGTCAACAAACGCAACTTAAATTTCCATATGAATCACCTAGAAGAGGCGCTGGAAGCAGAAGACCCTTTGGAGAATTCGACATGGCCTATGGCGGATGGGAAATCGAAGGAGAACCCTACAACCAAGTTGGAGACACACAGTTTGATTGGTTTCGTTCTAGAATGCTTGGAGGAAGAACAAATCACTGGGGTCGTATTTCACTTCGTTTTGGCCCTCGAGATTTTAAAGGTAAAGATCGAGATGGCTTGGGAGACAATTGGCCCATAGGTTATGACGACCTTAAGCCTTATTATGACAAGGTTGATAAGTTAATTGGAGTGTTTGGGAGTAAAGAAAATATTGCCAATGAACCAGATGGATTTTTCTTACCTCCGCCGAAGCCAAGATTGCATGAGCTTTACTATATTAAAGCCGCAAGGAAATCTAATGTAAAAGTAATTCCTGCGCGGTTGTCGATTTTAACCAAACGGATTAATAACGACCGTGGCGTTTGTTTTTATTGTCAGCAGTGTTCGCGATCTTGCTCGATTTACGCTGATTTTTCTTCAGGTTCCTGCTTGATTTTTCCAGCTCAAAAAAGCGGAGGACAAGTAGATTTGTATGTAAACAGTATGGTTAAGGAAGTCACCGTAGACAACAATGGGAAAGCTACTGGCGTAAATTTCATCAATAAAGACGATCGCCGCGAGTACTCAATTAAGGGAAGGGTTGTTGTTTTGGCAGCCTCTGCCTGTAGTACAGCACGTATTTTATTGAACTCAAAAAGTACCCATCACCCCAACGGTCTTGGAAACAGCAGTAATCTGGTAGGAAAATACCTACATGACTCCACAGGTTCAGATCGTATGGCTTTTGTTCCCGAGTTAATGAAACGTAAGCGTTACAATGAAGATGGTGTAGGAGGTTTTCACGTCTATTCGCCTTGGTGGTTAGACAATAAAAAACTCGATTTCCCAAGAGGATATCATATTGAACTTTGGGGTGGTATGGGAATGCCCTCTTATGGTTTTGGTTTTAATCAAAGCGCTGTGAACGAATACCTAGGCGAGGAAGTCGGAGGCTATGGTCATAAGATTAGGGAAGAAGTGAAAGACTTCTATGGTTCCCTTGTAGGGCTTTCAGGAAGAGGTGAATCTATCGCAAGAAAAGAAAACTATTGTGAAATTGATCCGACAACTGTTGATGAGTTTGGTATTCCTGTCTTAAGGTTTAATTACCAATGGTCTGATAATGAACTCAAGCAAGCCAGACACATGCACGAAACCTTCGAGGAGGTTTTAGGAAACATGGGAGGCAAACTTTTGGGCGATAAACCAGGACCGGAAAAGAAATATGGATTACATAATCCTGGAAGAATTATACACGAAGTAGGGACAACTCGAATGGGAAGTGATCCTAAAACTTCTGTAGTCAATGAATTTGAAAGACTGCACGACGTTGAAAATGTCTTTATCGTTGATGCTGGACCTTTTGTCTCACAAGCAGATAAAAATCCAACTTGGACCATCATGGCACTTTCATGGAGAACATCTGAATTTATTATAGAAGAACTAAAAAAGCAAAACATATAGATCGTGGATAGAAGAGAAAGTATAAAATCAATTTTATTGGGTTCAGTGGGAACAGGCTTTCTGCTTCAAAGTTGTGTGGACACTACCCCAGAAGAACTACAAGAAAAAATTTGGCAATATCAATATGGGCGAACTCCGCAGGAAGCAGCGTTTGACGAAAAACTATTTGCAGAGCAATTTTTTACTCCAACAGAGATGGAGACGATCACCAGAATGGCAGATCTAATCTTACCGCCTCATGATAAAGGTTCCATCGCTCAAGCTGACGTTCCTGAGTTTATTGAGTTTATCGTAAAAGATATCCCTGAATTTCAACTACCTATCCGCGGGGGTTTAATGTGGTTGGATAGCGAATGTAGCGAGCGTTTTAATAAACTTTTCATTGCTTGTTCTGAAGCGGAACAGAAAGCCATTTTTGATGAAATTGCTTTTCCAGTTCCTGGAAAGAAAAAACAATCTCAAGAAGTCAATTTTTTCTCCCTGATGCGTGACCTTGTGGTTACAGGTTATTTTACTTCCGAAGTCGGTCTAAAAGACCTCGGATACATGGGTAATTCACCAAATGTATGGGATGGAATTCCTCAGGATGTTTTGGACGATCATGGTATGGCTTATGAAGAAGCTTGGTTGGCAAAATGTATCGATCAGTCGAAACGAAACGAAACAGCTGTTTGGGATGACGATGGGAATCTATTGACTTAAAAAACAAAAAATGAATATTTTTATTAAAAATTTAGTTTTAGTTATAATAATAACGAGTGCTTTTTCGTGTGAAAAATACCTTCCAGTTTTCACCATGGATCAAGTTGCATTGATTCCTTATCCAAATGCGGTTTCTCCGTCTGTTGAGGTTTTAAATGTTAAAAAAATAAAATCGATTCAGTTTGATGAATCAAATTCAACCTTGGTTGAAATGGGTTTGGATTTACAATCTTTTTGGACAGCACATACCCAACTTGAAGTTGGATTGAAAAATAAATCTGAAAACAATTCCAATGCCATTTCTCTTGAAATAAAAGATTTTTCAAATCAAAATGAGGAATACTACCAGCTTCAGATGGGTGAAAATCAGATCACCATTCTCGGTCAAACAGCTGCGGGTGTTTATAGAGGGGTTAAAACTTTAGAACAAATTATTTCATTAAGTCATTTGAGTGGTATGCAAACCATCAAAGCCCTTCCAACAGGTACGATTGAAGATGCTCCTGTTTATGGATACCGCGGTGCGATGTTAGATGTTTCAAGACACTTTTTTTCAGTTGAAGAGGTAAAACGATACCTAGACTTATTAAGCATTTATAAAATCAATTTTCTTCACTTGCATTTGTCTGACGATCAAGGTTGGCGTATTGAAATAAAAGCGTGGCCAAAATTGACCTCAATAGGAGGAAAGACAGAAGTTGGTGGCGCTGAAGGTGGATTTTACACCCAATTGGATTACAAAGAGATCATTGCCTATGCTCAAAGACGATTCATCACCATAGTGCCAGAAATAGACATGCCGGGTCACACCAATGCCGCGTTGGCTTCTTATGCTGAGCTTAATTGTGATAATCAAATCAAAGCGCTTTATACGGGAATGGAAGTTGGCTTTTCTACCTTGTGTGTTGACAAAGAACTGACTTATGAATTTGTTGCAGATGTGGTTTCAGAAATATCTGCCATGACGCCCGGTGCTTATTTTCACATTGGAGGAGACGAGTCTCATGTTACCCCTAAAAAGGACTACATTAAATTTATGAATCGTGTGATTGATATTGTAAAGCAGAACAACAAAATACCAATGGGTTGGGACGAGGTCGTGTTGGCTGATATTCCTGAAGTTACAGTAGCGCAATACTGGGCAAAGGCAGAAAATGCTATCATGGCGATGGATAAAAAAGCAAATGTGTTGATGTCTCCTGCTTCTTATGCCTATCTGGATATGAAATATGACAGCATCACTAAGTTAGGTTTAAAATGGGCAGGATATATTTCTGTTCAGAAAGGATATGAATGGGATCCTGCGGAATTGGTTCCTGAGTTAGATCCTACCAGAATAATTGGTATTGAAGCTCCTCTTTGGAGTGAGACTTTAGAAGATTTTGACGACATTGCTCAAATGGCTTTCCCAAGACTATTGGGGTATTCGGAAATCGGTTGGACAAAATCAGATAAAAGAAATTGGGAAAATTATTCTTCAAGACTTTCTTATCATAGTGCAATATTAGATTCTTTAGATGTTAGGTATTATCCGAGTAGCGAAGTTAATTGGAAATAAATTCTGGTTTTTTTTTACACTCCACCTTTTAATGTTCCTACTTTTGGTTAACACAACCAAAGGTCAAGATTTTATGCACACCAATAGCTTAATTAATGAAACCAGTAAGTATTTACTCCAACATGCTCACAATCCTGTAGATTGGGTGCGCTGGGATAAATCAGTCTTTTCAGAAGAGAACAAAAGCGGTAAGTTGATTGTTGTTAGCATTGGCTATTCTAGTTGTCACTGGTGTCATGTGATGGAGGAGGAGACTTTTGAGAGCAATGAAGTTGCCGATTACATGAATTCTAATTTTGTATCGGTAAAAGTTGACCGAGAAGAAAACCCTGACATTGACATGTACTACATGCGCGCGCTGCAGTTAATGACAGGAAGTGGCGGTTGGCCACTCAATGTTGTCTGCCTGCCAGATGGGCGACCGGTTTATGGTGGCACATACCACGGTAAGGATCAATGGATTCAGGTTTTAACGAACATTAAAAAGTTCTACGATGAAAAGCCAGATGAAATGATTGCATACGCTGATAAATTGGAGCAAGGGATAAAATCCTTAAATCCAGTTGCGCTGCAAACGGAGGAGGTGGTTTTTGAAAAAGAAAAACTTTTGGAGAGTTTAGCAGTTTTGAGCAAAGAATGGGATTTGATAAATGGCGGCATGACAAGAGAATCTCAAAAGTTTATCAGACCATCGCGGCTTCTTTTTTTAATGAAAATGCAGGCCCTTCAGCCCTCAGCTGAAAAGGATCAGTACATTGGAGCCACCTTGCAAGCGATCATCAAAGGCGGAATTTTTGATCCCATTGAAGGTGGGTTTTACCGCTACACCGTTGACAGTAACTGGAGAATCCCCCATTTTGAGAAAATGCTTTATGACAATGCACAGCTTCTGAGTTTAATGGCGCAAGCCTATAAAAGAGACAAAAACCCCGAATTTAAAAAACGTTCGAGGGCTATTAAATCATTTTTAGATCTTCGCTTGTTAAATGACACAGGCGCCTATGGAGCCTCGATTGATGCGGACAGTTCGGAAGGGGAGGGACGTTATTATGCTTGGGAAAGAGAGACTTTAATTCGACTGATTGATGACTTGCCTTATTTTGAAGCTTACTATGGAATTGACTGGAAAAACCCATGGGAGCATAAGTTTTATTTGTTGCGAAATGTAATTTCTGATTCAGATTTTAAGAAAAAATACGGATTGAGCGAAAAGCAATTTTTAACCCTAAAAAGTAATTGGGAAAAATTATTGAAAGCCGAAATGTCAAAGAGAGAGCTTCCGGGTATTGACAATAAGATCATCACTTCTTGGAATGCACTTACCGTTATCGGGTTGGCGGATGCCTACGATGCTTTTGGAGATAAAGATTACCTAATCCGCGCCCAAAAGGTGTTTGACTTTTTGGAGGAGCGACTAATCGTAAAAGATCGAGTTTACCATACCTATCAGGAGGGAAGCGTCAAAGTAGAAGGGTTTATTGAAGATTATGCTTTTCTAATTGCCGCCGCTTTAAAATTATACAGTAGCACGACAGAAATTCGTTACCTCAATTTTGCAGACAAATTTGCTTTAAAATCAATGGCGCTTTTTGACGATCCGAATTCTGAAATGTTTCAATACACTTCCGAAAACTCGATCTATCCTTCGATGGTTCAAATTGACGATGGCGTAATTCCTTCCCCAAACAGTACGATGGCAAACAACCTTTTCCTTTTGGGAATTTTGTTAGAAAACAAAATCTATGCTGAGCAGGCGGATAAAATGCTTAAAGCTGCCAGCAATGATGTTTTGAATAGTGTTTCTGATTATAGTGTTTGGGCATCGCTCTACGCCAGCAAAGTTTTTCCTTTTGTTGAAATCATCGTAATGGGAGATAAAGCCAAAGCCTATACTTCGGTCTTATTGAAAAATGATCTTCCAAATTCAATACTTCAAGCCAGTGTCTCGGATGTTTATTTACCCCTTTTTGAAAACAGGTATGTCGCTGGAGAAACCTTAATTTATGTTTGCAAAAACAAAGTGTGTCGATTGCCGACCAGTGACTTGGAAGTCGCGCTCAAAGAAATTAAGGCGATTCACAATGAAGACGACTCCAATGCTATTTTCCGGTACATAAATAAACGGTAAGCCTAAGTCTTTTTTATAGAATAAGCCTCCTGAAGACTTAAAGTGTTTTTATGTTGATATTCCTCCACATCACTTTGATGCCTCCACCATCGTGAATCTGAAGCGCAATAGCGCCTTTGCCAGCTCCAATTTTTTCATCACTTAGGCAAACCATCTTTTTTCCATTGAGCCATGTGGTTACTTTTTCACCAACTACTCTTATTTTCATTTTATTCCATTCTCCCATTTTTAGGGCTTTGTCTTTTTTTGCGTCTGGTTTGATTAACCATCCCCTTCCGTAGGATTCATAGATTCCACCCGTATCATGATTTGGTGGAGCAACTTCTACTTGCCAGCCGCTTATTTTGGTGCCCTCCAAAGTAGATCTAAAAAACACACCACTGTTGCCATTGGCTTCTTGTTTGAATTCAAGGGTGAGTATAAAATCATCATAAAACTTATCTGTCGATAGGTAGCCATATTTTTCCTCAGGACCACTTTCACAAATCAAGACCCCAGCTGCAACATACCATTTTTCAGTTCCGTGAATGTTCCATCCTTCAAGGTCAGAACCATTAAAAAGAGAAGTTTTCTGGGCCGTGGCACTTGCCATTGTCGCTAGACTAAACAGAATTATAAAGATATTTTTCATTTAGTTTTAAATTATATTTATTACTAATTTATTATAAATATTTGATTTATGATTGGCAGAACTTTCTTTTTTTAAAATCACTATTCAGATCAATCAATTGGAAGTGCTTTTTATAAATAAAGGATTTTCTTTAATACGGTAACAATCTCTTCATCAATTGAATTAACTATTCTATGTTTTTATATAATCTTTCGAGAATACAATCCTTTTAAATTATGTTTAAATATTTTCCCCGCTGCATAAATATTCAATGAAGTCAAACTTTGCGGAGTGGAGGGCAGCTCTGCCGCTTAGAGGATTAGCGTTTAGAATGAAAAGCTAGTGATACGCTAATATATTTAGAATGTTTTTTGATTCGCAAAACAAGTTCTAATGGTTTTCTGTCAGAGCTTTCTCGAATACATTTCATAAGTAGGTTTTAAGATTAGGGTACCTAAGTATATATAAAAAAGATGTCCTAAGAATCCATTAAAAAACAGAAAAAAGGCATAAAAAAAAGCCGAAGCAAACACTTCGACTTTAATTGTAGCGAGAGGGGGGCACGATCCCCCGACCTCCGGGTTATGAATCCGACGCTCTAACCAGCTGAGCTACCTCGCCATTTAAGATTGCAAATATAAAATAAAAACTGACAGTAAAAACTGACAGTATGAAACATTGGAAATTAACAATTGGAAGAGAAAAAAAACAACATTTCATTAATCTTTATTTTAAAGGTAAACGATATCGTTATTGGAATGGTAAATCAATTGGAGTGAATTTATCTGTAAAACATAATCTTGAATTATTAAAATCAGCTTTTGAATTAAAATTGATGCAAGGATGGTCTCCCGAAAAGCTTACTTTTCAATCTAAAAAAGAAGAATTATCTATAGTAGAGATTTTAGAATTGGGTTTGGAAAACAAAACATCTCAAGGATGTTCACAGAGGTATTTAAAAGATATCAAAAGAGTAATTAAACTTTGGATTGAATTCGAAGAGACTTATCATTATAAAGGTTTACTAATTACTCAATTAAATAAGGAGTACTTATCTAAATTCCTTATTAGACCTAACTGGAGTCCAAAAACTCAAAGGACAATTAAGTCAACATTAGGCCCGCTGCTTTCCAGACCTCAATTAATAAATGCTATAAAACTTCATAAACCTATGAGTAAGCTTCACAAACCAATTGAAAATATCTCTGAGGTGTTAGGTGAGATTTTTAAATTTAATAATAATCTTCATTTATGCTGTTTGATAACTTATGGATGCCTCTTAAGACCACACAGAGAGGTCAGAGAGCTTACTTGGGGGGACTTTACAACAGATTTGACTCATATCAAATTATCAGGAAGTAGAAATAAATCAGGTAGAAATAGGATAGTTCCTGTACCATCATTTGTTAGAGAAATATTGAAGAAATCAGATAATAATCTCAACATCTTTACAGGAACGGACAAGTCACTTAACCCAGACTATTTTAAGACCATTTGGAGTAGGTTTAAGAGAGTTTCCAAGCTAATTGAACAAGACCAAACACTTTACTCATTCAGACACTCAGGAGCTATAGACATATTCAAAAGAACAGGGAGTATAACAAAGCTACAGAGGGCGATGGGACATTCATCTATAAATGTTAGTTTGACTTATCTAAGAGGGCTAGAAGTGCCTGAGCTAACTGAAGGGGATATGCCGATGATATAAAAAAACCTATCATAAAGATAAATTTTTGAAATGAAATTATTTAGAGTATGCTCCATCTGGTGCTTTGCCCCAAATTCCTACCATTAAAATTAATAGAATAACTACATAAAAAATAATTTGAGGGATATCAGGTATTCCGGCGCTAAATGGAGCTGATGGATTACCAAAAAACTCAATTGATACCTCACTTACTTCAGATATTGGAGTTCCTGATTCTTTAAGTTGCTTTAAATTAAACGCAGTATTATGCTGAAATGCTCTTAAAAATGTAGCAACTTGAATTCCACCATAAACAGATATTAATGAGAAGAAAGATATCATTGCTTTACCATAAGTAGGAAAATTTAATTCACGACTTCTTCTAACCAAATAAAAATTTATTGCTAATAAAATAAAAATTGCTATGGTATAGGAAGCGTTCTGTTGGAATTGTGCTTGTGAAACGCTTAATATTTCAAATTCGTTCATCTTGTTTGATTTATAATTAATAAGCAACTAATATAAGAAAACTTAAAATATCTCTAAACCGTTTCTTTCTTCCTGAACTTAAAAAGGGAGATATGCCGATGATTTAAATCCTATTCATCTAAACGGTATTCCTATAAACTATATTGCAACGGGGTATTGAATTCACATTTAGGGGTATTGAATTCATATTTCACAAAATAATTATCTAATTACTCTTAACATCCCTTATAACTAGTCTTTGACATAATCATTAAACACTTTATAGCGTATATATGATGATGATTTAAAAGGAGAGCCAGGTATTTAGTCTTTATTTATATGATTTATTAATTGCAATTAATAAGGTCTCTCCTGTTTTAATAAACCACTTGAAGTATTCCTCCCACAGTTCCTCATTGTTTAAATCGCAGCTTCGACTAGTTAAAATCCTAGATGCCTTTTTTTCAGGTAATGCCAACCATTCTAATTCAAGTTCTCCACATAAAGATTCAAATAACTCTTTTTTAGCTTGAACCTTATCATATATATCTTGTTGGTTTATGTAGATGTATAACGTCAGCTATGGGCTTTGTTTGTATAAGTTTTAATGATTTATATATGATTATTGAGGCTGATGGTGAGAAAGGTTCTTCAAGAGAACAAGGTGTTGAATTACATTTCGAACAAAAAAGCGATAGCATAATAACCATTCGTTTTATCGGAGAAGATGTTGAGAAAACTAAAAATCACTTCATAATGAAATCGCTGGACACTCTGAGTTTATCTGCAGATGAAGGAGAAGTGTTTGGAGAGCTAATAAGAGTAAAACAGGCTTCACCAAAAAAGTAATAAAAACACCTATTCCTCTCGATATTTAATTTATAATCTTCGTATTTGTGCTGTATTTGTTGGCACTTGGAGAGACACATTTTAAGGGCTATTTAAGATGCCTTCGTGCTTAACTCTACCGCTTTGACATCTTGCTTAATTTGGTCATCTAAAGCCTTTTGACGCTCTTTGGCGAAGCTCATCCATTTAGCTGATGTTGTCTGCATATTATTCCACCATTCTATTGCTTTAGGCTAGTTTAACTTATTTATTATATTTAAGTGTTAAATAATCAACACTATGAAAAAGCTCATTATTATTTTAAGCACCTTTATATTGATTTATGCTTGTGGAAAAGACTCAGAAGCAGCAACTAATACTGTTCAATATACCTTGACGGTAACGGCAGATAACGGTGGAAGTGTAACTGATGGCGGAACTTATGATGAAGGAACACAAGTAACTATTACTGCAAGCGCTAATGAATTTTATATTTTTAGTGGATGGGAAGGGAATGATTCAAATGAAAATAGCATTAGAATTCAAATTAATTCTGATTTAGAAATCACAGCTAATTTTGAAAGCACTCTTGAATTATATTCAGAATTTACTGATATATCCGAAGCAAATGTTTCATCAAAAGGGCCTTTCGCTATTTGGTGGGATAAAAGGTATTCAATAGAATATGAGAATTTGATTTTAGAAATGCTTTTAAAATCTCGTAATAAGATTATCAATGAATTAGGCTTTTTAGATCCTGTAAATATTGAAAATGGTAAATTAATTAATATTTATCTTCATCAAACTGGAACTCCTGATGTTTTTGGCCAATACAATTGGAATGCAAGTATGAGGGGGGGGGCGTACGGACCATATGTGACAATGCCATATGGACAATATCTTAATCAGGGTTATGATGCTGGAACTGGTACTTTGCTCCACGAAAATTTTCATATTTACCAGAGCAGATACTTTAGTAATATCGCAAATGGTAATGATTGGGCTTGGTATATTGAGACAACAGCACAATGGTTTGAATTGTTTTACAATAATTATGAAGAATCTTTTGTTGAAGTTGGATCCCTAACTAATATTCCACACGTAGCTTTATGGCATAAAACTTTCAGAGGGAGTCAAGGTAATGGAACAATTAACGATCCACAAACGTGGACCTATGAAGTTCATCAATACGCTTTACACGCATTTTTATTCTATTTAACGGAAATAAAAGGAGTTAATCCTAATATTATAACAAGAGCATTTCTTATTAATAGTGGTTATACTCCACAAGAATATTATTTTAATGAAATACCTGAATTCAGAGCCTATTTTGCTGATTGGGCTGCAGCAAATACATCAAATCTAAATTATCTAACCAGAGAACAAGTAGAAAGATCTAATACTGAATTACAACAATATGGAGGGGATGATATCGGTTTTAATGATTACAGCATTGAAGTTGATGGCAATAATGCCAATGGAACATTTTCTCCCTCTGTTAATTTAAAACCCAGAAGTTGGGCTTATAATGTAGTGAAAGTAAATAATTCAGCAAATAAATCTTTCAATATTTCCTTCAATGGAGAAGAAAATGGATCTGAAGGAGCAATTTCATTTTTTGAACTAAGAATCGTAAAGAAAGCAGATGAAAATAATTACATCACAACTAATTTTGAAATTGAGAATGGCTTAACTGGAAATAAAACTGTAACATTAAACGAAAATGAAGATGAGTTTTATATTGTTGTAGTATCAGTCCCAGAATATTTTTCTGGGAATCAAAATTATAATTATTCAATAAGTATTTCTGAATAAAACTAAACAACAGGCATATCCTCTTCAGTAAGTTCTGGTATTTCTAGTCCTCTTAAATATGTCAGGTGGAGAATTATCACTCGTAGAGAAAGCAGTGTAATATATCTTAGATGATTATTTACAGCGGAAGTCTTTAGCTTAAGGCTAGATTATATTATTTCATTATACTTAAATCTAACCCTGCTAAATAATGCTAAAAAGTGACATATGTATTTTTTTAAATCGTTCAATAATTATAATTTAGTTGATTAATCATAAATCAATTTAAAATGAATAAGTATTTAATTAAAAGAGAGATTGAAGGAGCATACCAAATACCAAGTGAAAAACTAGATGAAATTGGACAAGGTTCTGAAGCAGTATTAATTGCTATGAGGAATGAAGGAAAGAAAATTGAACAAGAGCATAGTTATATTGCTGGGAATAATGTTTTTTGTGTCTATAACGCAGAATCTGAAGATATCATAAAAGAACACGCTGAACGTGCAGGGGTTCCTGCAAATGAAATAACTTTAATCTCAAGCATATTAGAGCATAATACCAGTAATGACTAAATCATCGGCATATCATCTCCAATAAGTTCTGGTATTTATAGTCCTCTTAAATATGTCACCTGGAGAATCATTAAGCGTAGAGAGTTTGGATTAATAGTAAAACTACGAAGTTAAGCAGGGAGAGTAGTTACATTAAGCATAATATTCGTTTTAAGTAACGAATGTATAATAATTCTGAGCTATTAAAAATAAAGTTTTCCTTAGGATAGCTTGTCTAAATGAAAATCTAAAAAAGGAAATTAGAGAAATACAGCATAAAAGATACCCAGAAGTTACCTAGAAAGAAAAAAAGGAGTCCGATATTTTTCGTAACCCCTTGTTATTAATGGAGCCAACGATGAGAATTGAACTCACGACCTCTTCCTTACCAAGGAAACGCTCTACCCCTGAGCTACGTCGGCAAAAAAAAAGAGAGCGGGAGACCGGGCTCGAACCGGCGACAATCAGCTTGGAAGGCTGAAGCTCTACCAACTGAGCTACTCCCGCATTTTTTACTGATGCAAAGATCAGTAATTTATTTCAATATTTCAAATATTTTTACTCTAGTGGGGAGAGCAGGATTCGAACCTGCGAAGACGTAGTCAGCAGATTTACAGTCTGCCCTCGTTGGCCGCTTGAGTATCTCCCCCAAGCTTTTAAACATAAAAAAAGAACTTATTAAAATACCTGTTTTACGAAGCATTTAAGAGCCGATGGAGGGACTCGAACCCACGACCTGCTGATTACAAATCAGCTGCTCTAGCCAGCTGAGCTACATCGGCTTTTGTGTCTTCTTGTTTCTCCAAATATCGTTTTACTAATAAACGTTACTTTGAATATCAAAATAAACACGAGCGCAAATATAAAAGGATTTATTTTAAAAAAAAGAAGAATTCCTATAAATTAAGTTGTGATTCTTTACTAGGCAGCATCTTTGGTTTAAAAGAGTTGATAAAGTCAAGTATATCCTGCAAAAAGAAGCAGAACAAACTCCTTGTTTCAAGGGTTTTTATCCCTAAAAAATTGAACCATAATGATGCTTTTGTTTGTTTTTAGGCTCCTAATTTAATCACAACCTTCTATTTCAATATAACAGAGGGCAATATCTAAGGTAGGTTTGTCCTAAAAAAGCAATTGTAGTCTTAAAGCTTTCTGAAATAAAACCAATTCTATTCAACAATTAAGTTTTAAACTTAATACCTATTAATTATAAAATTAAACTTAGCCTTGAAATATTTTAGCCTGGCACCGGCAGTAGGTTTAGAAATAACAGAAGTTCATTTTATTAAAAAAATCAACCTTGAGCTCTAACTTTTTCTTTTCTTCTTTTGAGAATCCTTTCGGCCGAGTCAGAAGCGCTATTGATGGCTTCCTCGAAACTTTTAGCCACCTTCTTAACAATTACGTCGTCGCCAGGGATACCGATTTTCATTTCTACAAATTTATTGATTCGATCTGAACTATTTTCAACTTTAGTGTAAACATAAACATCAATGATGTGGTCATAGAAATTTGTTATTTTATGAATTCTTTTTTCAGCGAACTCAATAAGTTTAGTGTCGGCAACATAGTTGATGGATTGAAAATTAATGTTCATAATATATAGCGTTTAGGTTAGGTTATTTTTTTGTTCCTCTAGGGTGGGCTTTGGCATAAATCTGTTGAATCTGTTTCATACTCGTGTGGGTATATATTTGTGTTGCAGCCACACTTTCGTGACCTAACAAATCTTTAACTGCGTTTAGGTCTGCGCCATTGTTCAATAAATGAGTCGCAAAACTGTGCCGCAACATATGAGGACTTTTCTTGACCTTAGTGGATACCTTACTAAAATAGTTCTTTACAGTTTTATAAACAAATCCGTCTGATAGTTTTTTCCCTTTAATGCCGCAAAAAAGAAATTGTTCTTCAACAATTAAATCAAGTTTGTTTCTTTCTGAAACATAAGCCCTAATACACTCAATTGGTTCTGCCAACAAAGGTATCAGTCTTTCCTTATTCCTTTTGCCCAGTACCTTTAAAGCGCCCTCTGAGAGGTCTATGTTGTTGGTTTTTAAATCGATCAACTCCGTTCGGCGCATCCCCGTGTAATAAAGCAGAGTAACAATGGTTCTTTCCAATACACCTGTATAGTCTGAAGTGAAAAAATCACCATCCAGTAAAAGGGAAATTTCGTTGGTAGAAAAAGGAACATTGACTTTTTTAGATTCTTTTAAAGGTCGATGAAGTTTTAATGGAGAAACGGTTATCAACTCTGTCTTAAGAAGAAACTTATAATAAGACCTTAAAACTGAAATTTTTCTGTTTATGGTCCGATGACTGTTGCCTTTCTCAACCAAGGCAACGATCCAAGATCGGATAAAGTTGTAGCTAATTTTTTCAATATTTTTTGTCTGGAAGGTGTCAAGACAATAGTCTTGAAAATCGTAAAGGTTTCCTTGATAAGCAATCCGAGTGTGCTCAGAATACTTTTTCTCAAAGGAAATATAAGCAAGAAAACGATCTATGGACATAAAAAAACGTTGTAAAACAAAGTTAAAAACTTATTGTCTTACAACGTGTTAATCGCTTGTTAAATATAAAGCTTATTGGTTTTCTTGGTCGCGAAGGCCTTGAACATACTGTGCGTGCTGAATCTTCACACGATTTTTCACAGAAGGCTTTGTGAATTGTTTGCGACTTCTTAATTGGCGCATTCCGCCAGTTTTGTCAAATTTTCTTTTAAAGCGCTTTAAAGCTCTATCGATGTTTTCTCCGTCTTTTACAGGTATAATTATCATAATTTAGGCACCTCCTTTCGTTAAATGTGGGCAAATATAATAACTTTAATCCTAAAGTAAGCCTAGGAAATAGAGAATTTTATTATTTAAGAAGATTACGGGCAATGACAAGTTTTTGAATTTCACTTGTCCCTTCACCGATCGTACATAGTTTTGAATCCCTGTAAAATTTCTCAACCGGATAGTCCTTAATAAAGCCATAGCCGCCATGAATCTGTACCGCTTCGTTGGCAACACGAACACAGGTCTCAGAAGCAAATAGTTTTGCCATGGCACCTATCTGCGTAACGTTTTTACCATTATTTTTATCCTCACCTGCTTTATGAGTAAGCAAAGTAGCGGCTTCAATATCAGTAGCCATTTCTGCCAGTTTGAACGAAATACCCTGAAAACTACTAATTGCTTTGCCAAATTGCTTGCGCTCTTTAGAATACTTTAACGCAGCATCAAACGCTCCTTTGGCAATCCCCAATGAAAGTGCGGCAATGGAAATTCGACCACCGTCCAATATCTTCATACATTGAACAAACCCCTCTCCTACTTCACCCAATCGGTTACTGTCTGGAATTCGACAATTATCAAAAACCAACTCAGCAGTTTCGGAAGCACGCATTCCTAATTTATTTTCTTTTTTACCCGAAGAAAATCCAGGAGTTCCTTTTTCAATGACAAAAGTTGTCATTCCGCGACTGTCTCCTTTTTCACCGTTACGAAAAACGACTACGGCCATATCACATGATTTTCCATGTGTAATGAAGTTTTTAGTTCCATTCAATACCCAAAAATCTCCCTCCTTTTTTGCGGTAGCATTCATCCCCTGTGCATCAGAACCAGTTTCTTGTTCGGTCAAACCCCATGCGCCGATCCATTCACCAGAAGCCAACTTGGGCAACCATCGCAGTCTTTGCGATTCGTTTCCAAAAAGGTAAGTGTGAGTAGTCGCCAAAGAGTTATGTGCAGCAATGGAAAGTCCAATCGAAGGATCTACTTTAGAAATTTCTTCAATGATGGTGATGTATTCATGATAACCCAATTCTGAGCCGCCATAAATTTCTGGAATTAAAATGCCCATAAAGCCTAATTCTCCAGCTTTACGGAGCAAGTCAGCTGGAAAAAACTCAGCTTCATCCCAATCCATAACATGAGGTCGAATGAATTGTTCTGAAAATTCTTTGGCTGCATCAGCAACCATTTTTACGGTTTCCCCATAATTTACGTCAACGGCATTGTCAGTATCTAGCATAGTAAAAAGAATCAATACAAATATAAACTTATTCTGCTGATCTTCAAGGAATCAAAACCCGTAATATGAAATAAATCTTCTAATATTATTTTCTTTTGTCGTGTTCTTAGTTTAATGATTTCAGTAGATTCCTCCTTGTTTATATAGGGTATTCGGGATAAATCATAGAGTGAAGCCTCTGAGATTTTTATTTTTTTTAGTTCAGGAAGTTTTTGAATTTCAAAATGATTTTTAACGTTATCAACCACCAAGGAGTCTAAGCCATAAACTTCATAAAGCTGATCTAGCGTTGAAAATCCTTTGATATATTTTCGGTATTTCACAATCCTAGAAGAGAGAACCTTTCCTATGCCTTTAACTTTTAAAAAATCAAATTCTTCAACTTCGTTTATGTCTTTTTTTAAATTTTTAAAAACCTTTTCTTTTTTATATTTAGTAAAATTAGGGAATTTTAAAAACGGCTTTATTGACTCAAATAGCGAGTCTTCCATTTGAGTGATGCGTTTAAATTCAGCTGCTGAATTGATGAACTTTCCAGATTTTCTAAAAGCGAACAAACGATCAATCGTGTTTTTCTCTATTCCCAAAACATAGGCGTGATAGTCCGTCAAGTAGTTTGGATTGAAAGGATGAATAATATTGTTTCTCTTTTTTTGGGCGCCAATCATGGAGTCTATGAACGCCTGATGTCTTTCCATTTCACCTACCGCCAGAGGAGCAGTAGTTTCGTAGGAGAGGGTTTCTAATAAAAAAGAATACAGAAGCAAAATTGCAGCCAAAAGCAAAATTGCGTAGCTCCGGGGTTTTGTTAGGGTAAAAATGGGGCGGCGGAATCTCATTCCCTACTATGCCTTTTTTAGTGTTCCTATGGCTTTTAAATAACGTGACAACTCCTCTTTAACCTTTGGGAAAAGGACAATCAGGCCAATCATGTTCGGGAAAACCAAAGCCAATATCATGGCATCTGAAAAAGTCCAAACTGCTGACATATCCCCTGCTGCTCCAATCACGATGAAAATCAAAAATAAAACCTTATAGGTTAAATCTGAAATTTTGCTTTTTCCAAAAACAAACATCCAAGATTGCAAACCATAATAGGACCATGAAATCATTGTTGAAACAGCAAATAATACAACTGCAAGGGTTAAGAAAGGTCCTGAAAAGGAAATGTATTTTGCAAAAGCAGCTGCAGTAATCGCAGCACCCTCGACCTCTAATCCGTCAATCATTACTTTTCCACCTACACCTCCATACTCAAAAACAGAACTGTCTCCATTAAAAATAATAATCACCAATGCGGTCATCGTACAAATTACTACCGTATCTATAAAAGGTTCTAAAAGCGCAACCAATCCTTCGGAGGCTGCATATTTGGTTTTAACCGCTGAGTGTGCAATCGAAGCAGATCCTGCTCCTGCTTCGTTAGAAAAGGCAGCCCTACGAAAGCCCGTAATCAAGACTCCCAATAGTCCTCCTAATCCTGCCTGAGGGCTAAAAGCTTGAGAAAAAATCATTCCAAAAGCATCGTCTACAAAGCTGAAGTTTCCTATTATTATATAGAGGCAGGCCAGGATGTACATTAATGCCATAAAAGGAACTATTTTTTCAGTAACAGATGCAATTCTTTTAATCCCTCCAATAATAATAATACCTACAAAAACCATCATAATAAGTCCAATAATAGTTCTTGCATTTCCGCCAGTCAAATCAAACAAACTTACCAATTGCATGGCAGCCTGATTGGATTGCGCAGCATTACCGCCTCCGAAAGAAGCTCCTATACACAAAACTGCAAAAATAACTGCGAGTACCTTACCAATTTTTTCAAATCCTCTTTCTTTAAAACCCTTTGTCAAATAATACATCGGACCTCCATAAACCGTTCCGTCTTCTCCAATATCTCGATATTTTACACCCAAGGTGCATTCTACAAATTTGGTTGACATTCCCAATAGACCACACAAAATCATCCAAAAAGTTGCTCCTGGGCCACCCACGGCAATTGCCAGCGCTACTCCAGCAATATTTCCATTACCTACAGTTCCTGAAACAGCAGTAGTTAGGGCCTGAAAATGACTGACTTCTCCCGTTTTACTTTCATCCACAATTGTTCCTTTAATGTCACCTTCAATGGCCAATTCTGGGTCTCCTGCCTCATGATGGTCTAGCTTGTCAAATTTTCCTGTTACGATATTTACTGCCGTAGGAAATCTTCGGATATTTACAAAACCAAAGTAGACTGTGAAAAACAATGCCCCACCAACCAACAATAAAATGATGGTAGGGATTGATGTCCCTGGAAAATCATGGAGTACTACATCTCCCCACCAATTGGCAACTGGAGTAAAAGCATCATTGATCCTTTCGTCTAATCCGCGCTCCTGAGCGCTTGCAAAGGAAGTAGACGCAAATAAAAACAATATTGTAAATTTAACTCTAGTCAAAAATGTAGTTTTCATAAAATTTTTAATTCTTGTGGAACGCAATATCGAAAAAATAAATCGATAAAAAATTAATCTAAACGAAACATAGTGTTTAATTTATTAATTGAATTGGTGTTTCCCAGCACAATTAGTTTTGTATTCTGCTCCAACTTAAGGTTGGCGGGAGGGTTAATCGTTAATTTACCTTTAGCATCTCTAAATCCCACAACATTGCAATTTGTGTTTTTTCTTATCTCCAATTCAGAAATCGATCGATTCAAAAATTTTTCAGGTAATCTATTGAAAATTCTTCTAAATTAGGGCTTTCGTCTCCAACCCAACTTAGCTCATCAATGAAGCTGATCAAATCGGGTACGACCAATAAGGATCCCATGTGGTCTCCACCTATACGGTCAGGCATGACCACATGGTTTGCACCTGCATGAATTAGCTTTGACTGATTAAAATCATCAGAAACTCGACTCACAATAATTAAATCGGGATTCAATTGACGGGCAGTAAGTACCACAAAAAGATTGTCAACGTCATCAGGCAAAGCGCTGATCAAATATTTTGCGTTTTTAATATTTGCAAGCTCTAAAACCTTGTCCTCTCGGGCATCGCCGGCAATGAATTTTATTTGTTTGTCGGAACGAGAAATTAAAGTTGGATCTTTTTCTATAACTACAAAAGTGTGCTTGTGTTTAAGAAGACGAGCCCCCGCTTGAATCCCATTCCGACCGTACCCACAAATCAGGGTGTGATCTTTAAGTTTTGCTGTCATTTTTTTAGTTTTTATAATTTTAAGTTGTTCAAAAACGCGATCATTTAAAAAGTAAACCGTCAACTGTTTGACCGCATAAGCAAAAACCGTTAAACAAATTAAGATAAAGAATAATGTAAATAGCTTTGCTTCCTGGGACAAAGGCGCAACCTCTCCAAAACCAACAGTGCTTATCGTGATTACGGTCATATAGAGCGCATCGATTATGCCAATATTTGGAATTAAAAGGTAGAAGCCAATAAATCCTATCAAAAAAACGATTAGAATAAGTATGCTAGGTTGAAGGAAGGGGGAGCTAAGTTTTTTCAAATCATAAATCAAAAACAGAGGTTCGCTTGGTGTAAACTATGTCCTTTAATTTTAGCCAAAAAGCCAAAGTTAAATAAATGATAAAACCTCCTACAATGGTTGTAAAAGAGGCATATATAAAAAATAAACGAACGCTTTTAACATTCATTCCAAGGGTTTCGGCCAAGCGTGTGGAGACAGCAAAGCCGTGCTTTTCAAAATAATGACGCAAGGAGGTGATTTTACTCATGAGACTAAATTACGGGTTTTTCTTTAAAAAAATGATACCCCAACGCACACTTTAAACATCTTTTTTTATCGCAATAGTATTGCTTAAGATGTAACAAACTTTGTGATTCTAATGCTGAATTGTATTTGCCACCCAATCGAGTAAACCCATCAGTGTATTTATTTTTCTCTAATGGAATCTTTTCCATCCACTGAATCAACAAATTGTCTACATCCAATCCATGATGTTTGGCATGAGCAAATCGTATGGGAATCAAACTGTTAATCAAGATGAGATCCAAGAACTCTTTGGAAATTTTCTTTGAACTACTTTTTCCTTTTTTTTCAAATCCGAAATGTGTTTTCCAAAAGTCAGAGACACCGATATCCAACACCCAATTCAAGTCTTTGATGTCCTGAGTATTAATCAATTTTGAAAAAACCTGTGGGCTATGGCTGTAAAACTGAGCCAATTGTGACAACCGAATGGTGGGGAAGTTTGGGGGTCTTAATCTACCAAACGAAACATTTGTGGCAATATTTCTTGGAATTTTATATTTTGTTTCCAGAAAAAGATAATTGGACTTTAAAGTTTTATGGTAAGGCTCCTCTATTTCTTTTTTTAACAAACCAGAAAGACTGAAAAAAAGAGCTTCTAGTGCAATCGGGTCATGAGCATTTTTTCGAATAATTGAAAATGAGATTTATTGTGCCCACTTTAAAAAAGCATTTCCGTTGACATTCAAACCAAAGTTTTTTGCCAACAACTGAAATAAAGTTGCCTCCCAGTCATTCTTGTTGGCTTCCAATAAATTGAAAATCAAATTCACCTTTTCCTCCAAACGTTCGATGTAGAGCCTTTCTATCCAGTTTTTCCATTTGACTTTTGGATAATTATTGAAAAGTCGCTCACAGGGAATCCAATTTGGTGATTGATCAAATTGTTTTTGATAAAGTTTGATTAAATTTTCAGGGATAATCTTAGATAATTCGAGGCTTGGCATCATACTTCCCGAGGGATAGCAAACCTCAACATCATTATTCCAAACTACATGAAGAATTACTGAATCATAGGCACCATCAAGATGATGCCTGTGATGGTACCAAGATGAGGCGTCTAGATGTAGCTCAACGTTTCCAGCCCAGAGTGTTTCGCCAATCCAGATTTTAGCATTAGAAAAATCTGGGCCAGAACCACTGGTGGGAATACCTGGCGAGATCACTTGAATCAATTCCCCTTGAACTGTAAAAAGCTGTTGAGATTCAAACTTTTGAAAACGCCATAAATAATGAAGGAAGTCTTCTTTCATTAAAATTTGGGGGCAATAAATTTATTTGAGGCTTAGGCGACCTCTCCTTTCCAATCTAATATTCCACCTAACAAATTAAAGGTGGTTTCAAATCCCATTTGGGACATCACTTGACAGGCTTGAGCACTTCTCGCGCCCGATCGACAGTAAACATAATAACTCGCCGACTTATCTAGTGATTCTAATCCTTGCATAAAAGTTTCAGGATTTCGTATATCGAGTTGTTTTGCTTCAGGAATACATCCAGCTTCAAACTCTTCTGATGTTCTTACGTCTAATATAATCGATTTTTTATCAGCAGACTGCTGATTACTCCATTGTTCTTGAGTTAAATCCATAGTTTTTTTTCAAAAATAGGCCCTTAATTCATCATAAAAAAAAATTAGCAATTATTTTTTAACTGAAGAAATATTCATTATATTTGTGCATACAATTGTTGTGCAAACAAATATGGGGCAAATTGAACTTACAAAAAACACTGTGGTGGGTTTACTCAAAGCCAGCAGTAAAGCAGAAGACCTTTTAGCCAAGGTTTTGAAACCTTATGAAATATCTCTCCAACAGTTCAATGTACTCAGAATTCTTAGAGGTCGCAAAGAAAAACCTGCTAATTTGAGCACCATTCAAAAAAGAATGGTTCACAAAAACAGCAATACTACAAGATTAATCGATAAATTAATAGAAAAATTTTTGGTGGAACGAAAAATATGTGAAGAAAATCGTAGGAAAATCGAACTCATTATTACTCCAAAAGGGAAATCAATTTTATCTGAATTGGATTTGGTGATCGAAATAGCCGAAACCGAAATATTAAAACCTCTAGATTTAGAAGAACAAAAATCTTTAAGAAAATTACTAAATAAAATTAATTTAAATTAACAATCAATCTATTAAACATGAAAAAACTATCAAAAACTATCTTATTTTATTCTTTATTATTATTCGCCTTTACGGTTGGAAATGCGCAAGAATCATCTATTAATTTAGAATCAAGCAATATTCGCTGGTATGGTGAGCAAATCACCGGAAAAGAACATTTTGGAGACCTGAAATTTAAAGCTGGTAACATCACAATTAAAGACAATAATGTGGTATCGGGTGAATTTATCGTAGACATGACCAGCATGAGCGTGGAAGACCTTAGTGGGGGAATGAAAGAAAAACTTGAAGGACATCTAAGTTCAGATGATTTTTTCTCCATAAAGAATTTTACTGAATCTAAACTAGTTATTACTGAAAACACGGGAGTTACTGATGGCGTCCAAAGCTTAAACGGAACACTTACCATCAAAGACATCGAACATCCTATTGTATTTACAATGTCATTAGCGGGAGGAGCTGCCAAATCTGATTTGATTTTTGATCGCTCCAAGTACAATGTGAAATTTAGATCTGGTAATTTTTTCGAAAATCTCGGAGACAAACTTATCCTAGACGACATCAAATTAGAAGTGAGTTTGGTTATGAATGCTGAATAAGTAATATAAAATTCATTAAGACTTTAAATACAAATATATTTTATTCTATATTTGTATTATGAATATTAAAAAGGAAATTAAAAGTTGGTGGAACGAATTATTTTAATCGATTCGTGAAACTGCTATTATCTAAATATAAAAGGCTTGTCATCACGACAAGCCTTTTTTAATTTTAGAATATGAAACCAAAGAAAAAAACATATAAATTACATTCCGAGCATAAAAAAATACTTGCTGATACCTTGACGCCTGTAAGTGTTTATCTTAAAATTAGGGATCAATTTCCGCACAGCCTTTTGCTGGAGAGCAGTGACTATGATGCGCATACCAACAACTTCTCCTATATCTGCTGCAACCCAATCGCCTCAATAAGCATTCAGAACGGAATGATTGACTATCGATTCCCTGATGGGACAAACGAAATCCTTGAGCTGAGCTTAACGGATAGTGTGCCAGAATTGATAGAGGATTTTTCTAGACAATTTGAAAGTGGCAGTTATCCTTTTAAATTCATAACAAATGGTTTGTTTGGCTACATCGCCCATGATGCAGTAAAGCATTTCGAATCAATTGAATTGAATGAAGAAAAAGATAGTCTAGACATTCCTGAGATATACTATGCAGTGTATCAGAATATAATTGCAATTAGTATTTTCAATCACGAAGCACACTTGTTCTCCCACTCTTTTGATAAAGGACATAATTTAAAAAAAATAGAACAGCTGTTAAGAGGTGATAATATTGCCACTTATGGTTTTGAGAAAAAGGGAGAAAAAAAGTCTAATCTTACGGATGATGAATTTATAGATTATGTGAATAAAGGAAAAGAACATTGTTTCCGTGGCGATGTATTCCAGTTGGTGTTGTCTAGAAGGTTTTCACAAGAATTTAGTGGAGATGAATTTAACGTTTATAGAACTTTGCGTTCTGTAAACCCCTCTCCCTATCTTTTCTTTTTTGATTATGGAGACTTTAAAATCTTTGGGAGCTCGCCCGAAGCTCAACTTATTGTTGAAGACGGTGTCGCTGAAATTCACCCAATTGCAGGAACTTTCCGAAGATCAGGAAATGACGAAGAGGACACTCAATCGGCAAAAAGATTGGCCGAAGACCCAAAAGAAAATAGTGAGCATGTAATGTTAGTTGATTTAGCAAGGAATGACCTCAGCAGAAACGGAACAGATGTTAAAGTTGAAAAAAATAGAGAAATTCAATTCTTTTCTCATGTGATCCATTTGGTGTCAAAAGTGACAGGGAGATTAAAGTCGAAAGCAAAAACTTTTCAGGTGGTTGCAGACACTTTCCCTGCTGGAACCTTAAGTGGTGCTCCAAAACACAAAGCACTTCAACTCATTGATCGTTATGAAAAAACTTCAAGAAATTTTTATGGAGGGGCCTTGGGATACATGGATTTTAAAGGGAACTTTAATCATTGCATAATCATACGTTCTTTTTTAAGTAAAAATCAAAAATTGCATTATCAGGCAGGAGCTGGTATCGTCGCCAAATCTGTTCCGGAAAACGAATTACAAGAAGTATACAACAAACTCGGTGCTTTAGACAAGGCATTAAGTTTAGCTGAAAAATTATAAATTAATAAAGATGAAAAAAGTATTCGTCATCGATAATTACGATTCCTTCACCTATAACCTCGTTCACTATTTAGAAGAACTTGGCTGTGATGTGACTGTCAAAAGAAATGATTGTTTTGAATTGAAAGAGTTAGAGCAATATGAATACATTTTGCTTTCCCCAGGACCAGGTATTCCTGATGAGGCAGGTCTTTTGAAAGAGGCTATAAAAATGTATGCACCTTCAAAAAAAATATTAGGCGTTTGTCTTGGACAACAAGCCATTGGTGAAGTTTTTGGTGCTACATTAACTAATTTAGACTCTGTTTTTCACGGCGTAGCAACTCCAGTTACCATATGCGAAAAAGATCTTTTATTTGAAGGACTTCCAAAAACTTTTGACATTGGTCGCTACCACTCTTGGGTGGTGAAAACACCTTTGCCAGAAGTTTTAATTGCTACATCTTTTGACGAAAACCATCAGCTAATGTCTTTAAGACACAAAGAATATCATGTTCGTTCGGTTCAATACCACCCAGAATCTGTATTGACTCCCAACGGTAAGAAAATATTAGAAAATTGGATCAATAGCTAAGAACATGAAAGCCATACTCAACCGACTAACACAGCACGAAACACTTGAAAAAGAAGAGGCCGAAAAGGTTCTCGTTGGGATTGCCGAAGGCAAATACAACCCTAGTGAGATTGCTTCATTTTTGACGGTTTTTATGATGAGAAGCATCACACTTAAGGAATTAGAAGGTTTTAGAAATGCTTTGCTAAAGCTTTGCCTTGCGGTCGACCTAAGTGAATTCTCACCCATTGATCTTTGCGGAACAGGCGGAGACGGAAAAGACACTTTCAATATCTCCACATTAGCATCATTTGTAACAGCAGGAGCTGGAATCAAAGTTGCCAAACACGGAAATTATGGGGTATCATCTGGTTGTGGATCAAGTAATGTTTTAGAGCATATGGGAATTAAATTTTCAAATGATGCTGACTTTTTAAAGCGATGCATTGAGCAAGCGGGTATTTGTAATCTTCACGCTCCATTGTTTCATCCTGCTATGAAAAACGTTGCACCCATAAGAAGAGAACTCGGCGTCAAAACATTTTTCAACATGTTAGGGCCACTGGTAAATCCTTCATTTCCCAAGCATCAACTAACTGGAGTTTTCAATCTTGAATTGGCCAGACTTTATGGATATCTTTTTCAGAAAACTGATCAAAAATTTACCATATTGTATGCGTTGGATGGTTATGATGAAATTTCATTAACTGGATCCACCAAAGCACTACGAAATTCAGGAGAAAGTTTAATTCACCCGGAAGACTTTGGGCTTAACTCTTTGGATGCCTCAGAGATTGCTGGCGGAGATAACATCTCGTCTTCTGCAAAAATTTTCACAGAAGTTATTCAAGGGAAAGCAACTCAAGCACAACAAAATGTTGTCTGTGCTAATGCAGCCATGGCAATTGCTACAGTTTTGGAATGTTCCCCAAAAGAAGGTTTTGAAAAAGCTAAAGAATCTTTACTTTCGGGAAAAGCCAATCAAGCATTAATCACCCTTCAAAAACTGAGTGCTGAATGACAATTTTAGATAAAATTATCGCTGACAAGAATATAGAAGTCGCACAAAGAAAAGCGTTATTCCCAGTTTCCTTTTGGGAACAGTCCCCTTTGTTTGAAAAAGCAACCGTTTCAATTTCTGAATGTTTAAAAAATAGTACTTCAGGCATCATCGCCGAACACAAAAGAAGATCCCCATCCCGAGACAACATCAACTGCAGCCTTTCTATTGCTGATGTTGCCAAAGGCTATGAATCCGCTGGTGTATCGGGAATGTCTGTATTAACTGACACCAAATATTTTGGAGGTTGTTTGGGCGATCTGATCGCAGCAAGGGCAGTCACTCAATTTCCTTTACTTAGAAAAGAATTTATTGTTGATCGTTATCAGATTCTAGAGGCAAAGGCTCATGGCGCTGATGTCATTCTTTTGATTGCTGCTGTTTTAAATAAAAATCAGATAAAAGAACTTTCTGAATTTGCTCAAAGCCTTGGACTTGAAGTTCTTCTTGAAGTTCACAATGCAGAAGAATTGGAAAAATCGATAATGCCCAGCCTGAATCTGTTGGGTGTAAATAATCGCAACTTAAAAACCTTTGAAGTTTCTCTAGAAACCAGCAAAGAATTGGCAGAGAAGATCCCAGACGATTTTATCAAAGTATCTGAAAGTGGGATTAATGACGTTGAATCGATTAAAGATTTGAAAGAATACGGTTATAAAGGGTTTTTGATTGGTGAAAATTTTATGAAAACTGAAAATCCAGGGGAGAGCGCATTGGATTTCATCAAAAAGCTTGAAAAATGAAGTTAAAGGTTTGTGGAATGCGAAGCCACGAAAACATTCTGGCGTTATCTGATTTAAAACCAGACTACATGGGCTTCATTTTCTGGAAACCCTCCAAAAGGTTTGTTTCAACAACAACTCCAACACTTCCAAGCAACATCAAAAAAACAGGAGTCTTTGTTGATGAAACATTTGATGAAATCAAAAGTTTAATTGAAACACATCAACTGCAAGCTGTTCAGTTACACGGAAAAGAAAATCCTATTTTTTGTGATCGTTTAAAAGACTTAAACGTCGAAATCATAAAAGTTTTTTCAATAAAAAAGGATTTTGATTTTTCGACTTTGGCCCCTTACGAAAATGTCTGTGATTATTTTTTATTTGACACCAAAGGGGAACTTCCTGGTGGCAATGGATACGCGTTTGACTGGGAGATGTTGAAATCATATCCTTCGAGCAAGCCATTTTTCCTTAGCGGGGGAATAGGAATGGATCAATTAGCAGATTTAGAAGATATCTTTAAATTAAATTTACCGCTTTACGCTATTGATGTAAATAGTAAATTTGAAAGCGAAGCTGGAATGAAAAAAATTGAATTATTAAAAGATTTTAAAATCGCACTTTTTAAATAAATGCACATGAAGTATCAAGTAGATGAAAAAGGATTTTATGGAGATTTTGGAGGAGCTTATATCCCTGAAATGCTTTACCCCAATGTAGAAGAACTAAGACAAAACTATTTAAAAATAACTGCAGAGCCTGAATTCAAAAAAGAATTCGATTACTTGTTAAAAGAATATGTTGGGCGTCCGACTCCTTTATATTACGCTTCAAGGCTTTCGGAAAAATACAACACTAAAATTTATCTTAAGCGCGAGGATTTGTGCCATACAGGTGCTCACAAGGTGAATAACACGATTGGACAAATTCTATTGGCAAAACGTTTGGGCAAAAATAGAATCATTGCTGAAACTGGCGCTGGTCAACACGGAGTTGCAACTGCTACCGTTTGCGCATTAATGGGGATTGAATGTATCGTTTATATGGGAGCACTTGACATTAAGAGACAAGCCCCTAATGTTGCCCGTATGAAAATGCTCGGTGCCGAAGTTAGACCTGCCCAATCTGGCAGTAAAACTCTTAAAGATGCTACGAATGAAGCCATAAGAGACTGGATCAACAACCCAGTTAACACTCATTATATAATAGGGTCGGTTGTTGGCCCACACCCCTATCCCGATATGGTCGCACGTTTTCAGTCTGTTATCAGTGCGGAGACCAAAACGCAATTGCTAGAAAAAGAAGGTCGTGATTACCCCGATCATGTAATTGCATGTGTCGGAGGCGGAAGTAATGCAGCTGGTTTATATTATCACTATTTAGATGATAAACGGGTTAATATCATTGCAGTGGAAGCTGCTGGAAAAGGAATTGATTCTGGAGAGAGCGCAGCAACCTCAGCACTGGGGAAAGAAGGAATTATTCATGGTAGTAAAACCTTATTGATGCAAACCCCAGATGGTCAAATCACTGAGCCTTACTCTATTTCGGCAGGCTTAGACTATCCGGGTGTAGGCCCGATGCACGCCCATCTTTTCAGATCCAAGCGGGCCGAATTTATATCCATTCCAGATCAGGAAGCAATGGATTGGGGTCTGACGCTCTCCCAAATGGAAGGAATCATCCCAGCAATTGAAACAGCACATGCTTTTGCAGCGCTAGATGTAAGAAAGTTTAAACCAAATGAAGTCATTGTCTTCAACTGCTCAGGAAGAGGAGACAAAGACTTAGACACCTATATTGAATATTTCAAACTATAATGAACCGAATCGATCAAACCTTTCAAGGCAATAAAAAATTATTGTCCATTTATTTTTCAGCCGGACACCCTTCTCTAGAAGACACTGTCCCAATTTTAAAAGCCCTAGAAGCTTCTGGAGTTGACATGGTTGAAATAGGGTTGCCCTTTAGCGATCCCCTTGCAGATGGCCCCACCATTCAAGAAAGCTCTACTCAAGCTCTCAAAAATGGGATGACTACTGAAAAACTTTTTAATCAACTAAAAGATATCCGGAGTCACATTAACATCCCTTTAGTATTGATGGGATATTTCAATCCAATGATGCAATTTGGAATTGAGCGTTTTTGTGAACGATGCGCTGAGGTAGGAATAGACGGACTTATAATTCCCGATCTCCCTGTGAATTTATATAATGAGCAGTACAAATCACTTTTTCAAAAACATGGCTTATACAATATGTTTTTAATCACTCCACAAACATCCGATGAGAGAATTAGGTATATTGATGAGGTGTCAGATGGTTTTATCTATATGGTTAGTAGTGCCAGTGTAACAGGAGCAAAGTCAACTTTTGGAGATACTCAATCAGATTATTTCGAGCGCATTAATTCCATGAATTTAAAAACGCCTCAGGTGGTTGGATTTGGAATAAGCAATTCGGATACTTATCAGTTGGCGACCCAATGGAGTCGTGGAGCGATAATAGGTTCAGCATTTATTAAATTTCTAGAAAATAATGGGGTTCAAAAAATAAGTTCCTTTGTGAAATCTATAAGATCTTAAGAAAATTTCACTAAAAAAAATTACGTGAAAACCATTTCAAAATTTACATAAATAAATGTAAGAAAAATCTTACGAATCCAATGGTTTTTGCCGATGTCGGATTTTACCAATAATGACGCATTACATACCGTTTAAATCATTAAATGAACTTGTTATTACAGCTGATGAGCGCCTAGGGGGATTCTCATGAATGAAAGCATAATTTAGTACCGAAAACTCAAAATAAATAGAGATTCAGATGCCCACATCCATGAACTACCTAACTATAGAATTGCGTGTTTTATTATTGACACTTATACCTACTGCTTTCATTTCGCTTCAAGCGCAACTTTATATCAATCAAGACATATATATTGCACCGAGTGCTGAAATGCATGTCGCACTACCCATGACTTATTTTGAGTCTGGGATTGTTTTGGCGGATCGAGGAGATGCAAGTCTAGATGATTATGGCATACTTTCCTTTAGTGAAAACAGTCAAGCAACAGGAGCAAATCACGATACTCATGTGAATGGATTTGTTAGAAATATAAACAACCCTAATTTCATGTTTCCAATTGGTCATGATGCAATATTTCAGCCCGTTGCGACAGTTGTTGAAAGTACAAACACTAAAATTGACTTTGCATATTCACATGTTTCTCATCCTAACCTCACGAAAGACCCAGAGGTTAATAACATCTCTGATGAATTTTATTGGATTATTAAAAGTAGTGGGAACTCAAAAATCTCTTTATCATGGAACGCTTTTAGTAACATAGATAAATTAACCGATAACAACATCAATGCATTAGGAATAGGAGGATATGATGGGACATCCTGGAAAAGGATACCTGCAATGCTAGACACCACTTCCTTTCACGATGGCTCACCCGCTGACTTACTTTCGGGATCAATTACAACGCTAGACAATATTGATTTAAGTAATTACTCTGCTTTTACACTCGTTAATGTGAATGCAACAGACAATATGGAAATAAAAGTGTCCGACGCCATAACCCCTAATGGAGATGGCTTCAACGATACTTGGCAAATCGATAACATTGAAAACTATCCCAACGCAATAATCAAAGTGTTTAATCGACAAGGTCAAGTGGTATTCTATGCACCAAATAATTATTCAAATGATTGGGAAGGAAACTACTCTAAAGACACTGTCTTACCCTCGGCCTCCTATCTCTACGTAATCGATCTTGATGGAGATGGGAACGTTGATGCTCATGGTTGGTTATATATCTCAAGATAAATGAATACTACAATAATCAGAACCGCTATAACGCTTTTTGCGTTCTTTACTTCAGTTTTTGTCTTCTCACAACAATACACTCACTTTTCATTGTTCAGGCAGCATATGACTATTTTCAATCCTGCTTATACAGGAACACAAGAGGCACCTATGCTCAGCATGAGTTACCGAAGTCAGTGGTCAGGAATTGATGGAGCTCCAGTTGTACAAGCCTTTTCATTTGGCACACCAACCAGCAATGAACGCGTTGGCATAGGATTGAGCATTATCAATGATAAAATATTTATACAAAGACAAACGCATGCTTATGTAAACTTTTCCTATAAACTTCCAATGTCAGAAGAAACTGATTTGTTTTTAGGTCTACAAGCAGGAGCTAATGGAACTAGACTCGAAGCTGAAGCACTTGAAAGTAGAAATACGACTAGTGGAATTGACCCAAACCTTATAAACTACAGCCAATTTGTACCCAATGTTGGAGTAGGTGTATATCTCAAAAACAATAAATATTTTGTTTCCTTGTCTGCTCCTAGAATCTTAAATTCAAAAAGATATTTAGACCAGCAAGGCCTGTATACTAGTGCAACTGATAGGGTTCATTTTTATGCGAGTGGTGGTGTAAATCTCTTTGTGTCTGACCGGTGGACTTTGAGTCCTTTCTTACTCTATAGGCAAGTGGCAGGAGCCCCTACTTTTCTTTCTCTTAACACGACTTTTAATTATGATCAATTCATCGACTTCGGAATCGAGTATAATCTAGAAAGTGGCTTTGGAGCTAATTTAATGCTAAAAACTCAGGGGGGGCTTTCTTTCGGTTATGCATATGAAACCCCTAGGGAATCCAATATTAGTCAATTGACCAATGGGACGCATGAATTGATTCTTAAGATACGTTTAGGAAATTCATCTGATTCCTCTGACAGAAGGATTGGCACAAGAAATAAAGAAAAAAGAGTAGCCATTAAATAGTAACGGCATCCCCTGAATTTTACACCACAGTCCCTTGACAGCTACTTCCAGATCCTGCCGTACAACCATAGCAGTGCTGTGACACCCTTATCTTTCTTCCTTGCAACAATTCTAAGTTAAAATCACGCAGATGTGTTATTGGACTTGCTACCTTTATGTCTAACATTTGGTTAAAGTCACAATCAAAAAGCATTCCGTCCCAACGAACGGAAAGTGTATTGGTACACATTACATTAGCAACTGCTTTAGGATTAAAAGCTTCAACCAAAGAAGACATATAATCTTCATAGTTTTCAGAGGCAATTAAATAATCTAGAAAACGACTGATAGGCAAATTTGTAATTGCAAATAATTGGTTAAAGTCAATCTCAAAATCAAGCTTTAAGGCTTTCTTAAAATCATTTTCTAAGGTTTTCTCATCTCCAGGTAAAAATGCTCCTGAGGGATTGTAAACCAAATCAAGTTGTAAGTGACTGTTTGACTTTCCATATCCAGCAGCGTTTAATAGTTTCATAGCGGCTATTGATTGACTAAAAACTCCATCACCTCTTTGCCTGTCGGTTTTATCTTTTTTATAAAAAGGTAACGAGGAGATAATATGTACTCTGTTTTGTTTAAAAAAGTCAGGAAGACTATGATATTTTTTATTGGCCAAAATTATTGTCAAATTAGATCGGACAATAATCTCCTCGACATCTGTCAAACGTATCTGACTGACAAACCATCTAAAATCAGGATGCATTTCAGGAGCGCCTCCAGTCAAATCAATGGTTTTAACCTTTGTTTTCCTTAAAACATCGAGGCATAGTTCCATTGTTTCCCTAGACATCATTTCTTTTCGGTCTGGTCCAGCATCAACATGACAATGGGCACAAACCTGATTACACATATAGCCAACATTAACTTGAAGAATCTCTAGCTTTAAAGGACGAAGTGCATCGAGTTCATACGCAACCAAACTGGACTCAAACTTAGGAAGACCTCCATCAGAGAAAATACCATTGGAAAGTATTTCTAATTGGTGTTCAGTTGAGGACAAAATGTTGTTACTTGCTTTTAAAGATTTGGAAGCCATTACATACTCAATTTATCGTAAACATTCATCATTTGAACGCCATGAACCAAGGAAGCACCACTTCGTATGGCTGCCCCAACATGAACCGCTTCCATCATTTCAGATTTTTCAATCCCTTTTTGCAAACCGTCGCGCGTGTAAGCCTCGATACAATAAGGACACTGAACTACATGAGAGACTGCAAGAGCAATCAATGATTTTTCACGTACACTGAGACTCCCTTCTTCAAAAACACTATTGTAGTATTCGAAAAACTTTTTGCCTAACTCTGGGTTCCAATCTGTTATATTTTTAAATTTTTTCAAATCATCACTTTGATAATAATTTTTTTTCATAAGTTAAGTTTTTTGACAGATTATACTGTTAATACATGTGTACTTTATAAATTATTAATGTTGAAAATATTTAAATAAATATTTTTTATTATATTGGAAAACTATAATGTACTATTTTAAACAATGTCACCCCAATGACCAATCTCGATTTCCAGCATATTCTCTCCGGATATACTCAATATATTGAACTGATTCTAGTTCAGTTTTTATTTACTTCATTGCTTTTTTTTTGTTATCACTATTTTTACACAAAATACTATAAAAAAGCATATAAAGTTAAGATTAGTCTTCTAGAATCACAATCACTTCAAGCACAAATGAATCCGCATTTCGTTTTTAACATTTTAAATGGAATTCAAAGTGTATTAATCCTCAAATCAGAACGAAAAATCAATCAATATCTCGGAAGATTCTCAACACTATTAAGAAAAACACTAGAAGTGAATGAGAGAGAATTAGTCTCTTTAAAAGAAGAGGTCGAATACCTTAAGGCATATCTTGAACTTCAAAAAATGCGACTAAAGGATAAATTTGATTATTGTTTTGATATCAGTATTGATGTCGAGCCTTTAAAATTCCATCTCCCACCAATGCTTCTTCAACCTATTGTTGAAAATGCAATCATCCATGGTATTTCTCCTTTAAAAATAAAAGGGATATTGGTCATCATCCTTAAATACTCTTCCAAGGGGCTTCAAATTAATATTGAAGACAATGGAATCGGTATTGAAGCATCAGAGAAAAAATCTAGTTTACACGAAAAGAGGCATAATTCTCTTGGAAACCGAATAATACATAAAAGAATAAAACTCATAAATGAGAATCAAAAAGAAAAAATTATTTTTAGCAGTGAAGACTTAAACAAATCAGACATTGCCTCAGGCACAGGGATTACCTTAGACATTCCTTTTGAAACATCAAACAGACTTGCCCTTAAGTCCTACCAAACCAAAACCTATGAAAAAAATTTCTGCATTAATTGTTGATGATGACAAGAATAATATTGAAATTCTAGAACATTATATAAAAAAGTGTTGTCCAGAAATCAAATCCTTGGACAGTTGCAGCCGAAAACAAGAAGCAATTGACCTGCTGAAAAACAAGAGCTATGACATTGTTTTTATGGACATCATTCTTGATCAAGACACAGCCTTTGAAGTTCTTGACGAAATCAAAGGGGATTTGCCTCAAATAATTTTCGTTCCGCTTTTGATCAATATGCTATAAAGGCTTTTAAATACAATGCTGTCGACTACTTGCTTAAACCTATTGAAATTGACAAATTGACCGAAGCTGTTAATCGCGCAATTGAAAAAATGAGTGTTAAAAAAGATTACGCATTTCACAGGTCAGGAGAAATTCAGATACCAAATAATTCTTATTTTCCCTTTAACTTTGTGACTATTTCTAACATCAATAAAGTAAATTTAATTAAAAACAACGATATCCTCTATTGTAAATCTTCTGGTCGTTATACCGAGTTTCACCTGGTCAATAAAGTAATGTTAATCGCATCTAAATCCTTGGGGGAATATGAGACACTTCTCCAACATAAAGATTTTTTTAGGATTCACAACTCTTACATGGTTAACCTTAATCACTTGATCAATATCAATAAAAAATCTGGAAATTATTGTGAATTAAAAGACGGAACTGAACTCCCGATTTCAAGAAGAAGATATGACAAACTCCTACAACATTTGAACATTGTTTAAAGCCAATTATAACACTAAACAATTAGGTTATACATTTTATTCGACCACGTATTACGGTCAAACAAAGTGAAATAACATAAAGTGATAACTTTATTATTCTCAAACGGAATAAATTATAAAGTGGTATTATCTCTACTATGGCTAACATCTGATGTTTTTTTCTCAGAAACCTATCCCTTAATAAATCGATACAGTAAGGTGTCTTTGAACCACAAGTATCAAGTGAGCATCAAAGCAGCTCTAGAAGATTTTGTAAGACCTGAAATCGATCTTGTTCTTATAGAATCGGGATGTATGGATGATGATATTGAAAAATCATTGAATATTATTCAAAAAACCAGTGCGTTTAAATTATTATTTACCACAGAACCCGAAGTAATTATTTTAGCACTTAAAAAAGGCATTGATTTATGCGTCTCCCCTCCACCAAGTGAGGAAGAAATCAAACACTTAATTAAAGACGTTCTTAATTTGAAGAAGAAGCGAACCAAAAGCAGTCCGTTTTCAAACAAAATAATTTTGCCGAACTCTCCAAGAAATGAAAATTTAAATATAATCCCTTGGGACTCGTTGATCTCAATTCATTCTTATAAAAACAAAACTAGAATTCATCAAAAAAACATTGAACCGTATGAGAATTCTCTTTCTTTAAATAAGATTCGTAAGAAATATTTATCTAGTGTCTTGTTTTATAATTTAAAAGAACATTGCTCAATCAATCTGAACCATTTGAATCAAATTAACTTTATTTCAAGTAATAATTATGAATGTAAATTATCTGATGGAAGATCAATCGAAATAAACGCTATGGAACGAAATAAACTGATTAAGTATTTAGGTGAAAATAGCTAAAAAAAGTAAGAATGTTCTTACAACTTTATATTTCGAAAACTCCCAATAGCACTCGTTATTTTCTTAAATTTTAATGATGAAAACAAAATTTTGTACATTTCTAATAACTATAATCAAAACTAATCTTAAGACTATAAACTACAATGTTACATTAAACTTTCATAGAGTTTTTATATTAAAAAAAACACTTTTCATAGTGTTTCCCCAATGCAAAAAGTGTGGGTACATTGGGGTTTTTTTATGCTCAAAATCAAAGATATTTTAAGTAAATTTATGATGTGAAATCACTAATCATAGTTTTTTGTAAAAATCCAATATTGGGGAGGACAAAATCACGATTGGCAAACAAGATTGGAAAACATAAAGCTTTAGAAGTTTATAAATATTTATTGACACACACTGCAGACTGTGTAAAAAAGTCTGGTTTCTCATCTGCCGTTTTCTACAGTGAATTCATTCCGGAGACTGATCTTTGGGATAATGTTGGCCAACATAAAGTGCTTCAAGAAGGTTCTGATTTAGGGTCAAGAATGCATTTTGCTTTTCAGTGGGCTTTCAACAAAGGTTATGAGTCCGTATTAATTATCGGAAGTGACTTATGGAGCTTAAAACCGAAGGATATTGATATATCATTTAAGTTACTGCTAACCCATGATGTGGTCATAGGCCCCGCAAAGGACGGTGGCTATTACTTGTTAGGATTAAAGCAATTGAGGGAGAATATTTTTAAGGGCATGCCTTGGAGTACTGATCAAGTTTTGAGCAAAACTTTAAATGCATTAGAAGGAAATGATGTGTTTCTTCTCGAAGAAAAAAACGACATAGATATTATAGAAGACCTTGAAGATCACCCTGATTTATTAGAAAAAATTAGACCACATGAATAGGATAGAAAAACTAAAAGAATCAATCAGATTCATTAAAGAAAGAGGAATAGAATCAACTGAATTTGGAATCATTCTTGGGACGGGTCTGGGGGGATTGGTCAAAAAAATTAAACCCATAATCGTTCTTGATTATGAGGAAATACCGCATCTTCCGCTAACGACAGTTTCTTATCATAAAGGGAAACTGATTTATGGAACGTTATTTGGAAAGAAAGTTTTAGTCTTTGATGGCCGTTTCCATCTTTATGAGGGTTATGATTTTTTTGAAATCACCTATCCGGTAAGAATAATGAAACTTTTGGGAGTGCAAAATTTAGTAATAAGTAATGCTGCTGGGGCTATCAACCTTGAATTCAAAAAAGGAGAAATCATGTTAATCGAAGATCACATTAATCTTCAAGGAGGTTCTCCACTTGCGATGAAAAATATTGAGGACTTTGGAGAAAGATTTGTTGACATGAGTCAACCTTATGATAAAAAATCAATCGAAATCCTTAAAACAATCGCTCGTGAAAATGACATTATAATGCAACAAGGTGTCTATGCGGCTGTGGTTGGTCCCCAACTAGAAACTCCAGCGGAGTATCGCTACCTTAAAATCATTGGAGCCGATGCTGTCGGCATGTCAACAGTACCAGAAGTCATTGTTGCCAATCAATTGAAAATATCCGTAATTGCATTTTCGGTATTGACAGACTCATGCGACCCTGACAACCTCCAACCGATTAATATTCCTGAAATAATGGACATGGCTAAGAAAGGAGAAAATTCGCTTATCTTGTTACTAGAAAAATGGATGTTAAGAATTTAATTTATAAATTAAAAAATGGAATACTTAAAAACCACGCATGATGTCTATAAAGAGGCTGCAATAACACCAGATGTAGGACTTTGTTGCACAACCACTCCCCTATGGAAATTGCCAGGTCTGATTATACCAATTCGGATGCAAGAAATGAATTACGGGTGTGGAAGCACAGTACATCCAAGGGATTTAAGTGGAAATCCAAAGGTGCTTTATGTTGGCGTTGGTGGTGGAATGGAGTTACTACAGTTTGCTTATTTCTCGCGAGAAAAAGGAGGGGTTGTTGGAGTTGATGTCGTAGATGAAATGCTGGAAGCATCAAAGGATAACTTTAAACTCGCTGAAAATGAAAACAATTGGTTCAAATCGGATTTTGTTACCCTCAAAAAAGGGGACGCTTTGAACCTTCCTGTTCCAGATAATAGCATTGATGTAGCAGCCCAAAACTGTCTTTTTAATATTTTTAAAATGACCGAGTTGAAGCAGGCGCTAAAAGAAATGTATCGCGTGCTAAAAACAAATGGACGACTCGTAATGAGTGATCCGATCTGTGATCAGCCGATGAATGAATCTTTAAGGAATGACGATAGATTGAGGGCCTTATGTCTATCGGGTTCCATCCCTTTAAAAGAATACATTAAAATGTTAACTGATGTTGGCTTTGGAACGATTGAAATTCGTGCCAAACGACCTTATCGCATTTTAGACCCGCAAAACTATCCTACTGACGAATTGATTTATATTGAGAGTGTGGAAGTTTGTGCTATTAAAGATCCGATGCCGGCGGATGGACCCTGTGTTTTCACTGGAAAAACAGGGATTTATTTTGGTAGTGAAGATTATTTTGATGATGGTAATGGCCATGTGCTTTTACAAAATCAGCCTCTCGCCATTTGTGACAAAACAGCCAATTCGATAGCAGAATTGTCTCGAAAAGATATTTTTATTTCACCTGCAACATTCCATTACGACGGTGGAGGATGTTGCTAAAAATAAATTATTATGCTCAAAATCTCATTCTTACTGACCTTATTTTTAACGCTTAATTTTAATCAAAAAAACATCCATGAAAGATGGGATCAACAACTAAAAAAATTCGTTTCCAAAACCGGTGAAGTGAATTATAAAGATTGGAAAAGTTCAATTTATGACGTTGATTCCTACCTTGAAGCTTTGAAAAATCATCCGCCTCAAGAATTTTGGCCAAAAAACGATGTAATGGCCTATTGGATAAATGCTTACAATGCATTAACGGTACAATTGATCCTTCAAAACTATCCTTTAAAGAGCATAAAAGACCTGAAAGATCCATGGGGTCGAAAGGTTATCGAAATAGAAGGTAAATCCTACAGTTTGGGTGAAATAGAACATGAAGTGCTTAGAAAAATGAATGAACCAAGAATTCATTTTGCTATAAACTGTGCTTCGGTTTCTTGCCCTAAGCTTTTAAACGAGGCTTTTAGTAGCTTGAAATTGGAGCAACAACTCTATCGCTTAACCTGTGATTTTCTATCTGATAAATCCAAAAACCAGCTTAATGGAAAAAAGACAATGCTTTCTAAAATTTTCCAATGGTATGTGAAAGATTTTGGTTCTTTTGATGATCGAATTAATTTTTTTAAAAAATATGGTGATGAAACAATTAGTAAAAAAACAAGCTTTAGGTATTTACCCTACGATTGGAATTTAAATGAGTGAACAACTTTCTATTATTGTTCCGGTGCATAATGAAAGTAAGCATATTCTTCATTTTTTAAAACATCTACAAACCCAAGCCTCACTTGAACACGAAATAATTGTTGTGGACGGAGAAAGCACTGATGGGACTGTTTCTCTGATAAAAAGTCAAAAAGAAATCACAGTAATTCAAGCAAAAAAAAGACGGGCAATACAGCTAAACGAGGGCGCTAATTGCGCAAAAAACGAATGGCTTTTCTTTGTTCATGCTGACACAATACTACCTTATCATTTTGATCGATTATTGCTTAAAAACTTGAAAAGCAAAAAAACAGCAAGGTGTTTTTCATTGAATTTTGATCTTGATCACTTCTCGTTAAAAATTGCAGCACTGGGAAGTCGTCTAAATATTGCTTGGTGTCGTGGAGGAGACCAGACGCTGATGATTCACAAAGAGTTATTCAATGATATTGAGGGGTTTGATGAACAATATAATATTGCTGAAGATTTACTTTTATGCAGAAAGATTTATCGCCACGGTAATTTTGAAATTTTATCGAAATCCGTAATTACGTCTGGAAGAAAATTCTTTCAAAATGGTGTTTTCAAAACTCAACTAAGACATATCGTTGTAAGAATAATGATTTTTTCAGGGTTGAATTACAAAAAATTGAACGCTTATTCTAAAAAATGGTGATCATAATTTAATATACAAAAGTATAATAAATGCCAAAAACAATCTGGTACAGTAAACCACTGGTGATAATGAAAATTAACAAATAAAGAACGCCAGAAAAGAAACTTAAGCCTTCTGAAGATGCTTTAATGAGTTTATGCCCTAGGAAGAGGCAGGCGATTACATAGACAGTCCATAGCAAAACGATCATAAGTAGGTTTTTTTAGATTGTTGACTTAGAGAATTCTGACACAAAAGGGGGCTACTTGCAAAATTGACTAAAACCAAATCAATTTACAAAAAGTAGTTTAAAATAATTAACTTGCAATGAGATGAAAGATTCCCCCAAAAAAAACATCGTGATTTTAGGCAATGGAATTTCAGGTATAACTGCTGCACGTCACCTAAGAAAAAGAACCGATCGCCCAATCACAATAATTTCTGAAGAACATCCTTATTTTTTTTCAAGGACGGCACTAATGTATGTTTATATGGGACATATGCCGTTCGAAGCAACGCAGCCCTACGAAAATGATTTTTGGAAAAAAAACAATCTCAATTGTATTCAAGCCAGTGTTAAAAACATAAATGGCCAAAAAAAGTATTTAGAATTTAAGAATGGCGAAACAATGTCTTTTGATGTTTTAATAATCGCAAGTGGATCAAAACCCAATCAACTCAGCTGTCCTGGCAATGATTTAGACGGTGTGCATGGCATGTATCACAAACAAGATTTAGACCGTTTGGAATCCTTGAGTCATTCAATTAAAAGTGCCGTGATTGTTGGAGGAGGACTGATCGGAATAGAGCTCGCAGAAATGTTACACAGTAGAGGTAAAAAAGTAACTTTAATTGTTAGAGAAAATAGTTTTTGGAACAGGGTGCTACCAGACGCTGAATCAAAAATGATCAATTCACACATTGAAGCGCATGGCATCAGGCTGCTACTCGAAACGGAATTAAAAGCCATCAACCCAAGCGAGCAAGGAGGTGTTAAGGAAGTTATAACCAATAAAGGAGAAGTGATTCCTTGTGAATATGTTGGATCAACTATAGGTGTCAGTCCCAATGTTGATTTTTTAAAAGACAGTGGAATTACTTTGGGTAGAGGCGTATTGGTTAATTCCTTTTTAGAGACCAACCTGCCAGATATTTATGCCATCGGAGATTGTGCTGAACAAACACAACCTCAAATAAATCGCAGACCCATAGAGGCTGTTTGGTATACAGGAAGAATCATGGGAGAAACACTTGCAAACACTCTTTGTGGCAAGCGAGAACAATACCAACCAAACCATTGGTTTAACTCCGCTAAGTTCTTTGATATCGAATATCAAACCTATGGACGAGTTGAAGCAAAACCTGATCCCACGGATCAAAAGCAGTTTTATTGGCAGCATCAAAGTAAGAATCAATTATTAAGATTAAGCTATCATCCAGAAACTGAAATTTTACAGGGCGTCAACGTTATGGGAATCCGTATGCGTCATAAAATATTTGAACAATGGCTTGATCAAAACAAAACCTTGGAAGAAGTGATTGACAGCTTGCAAGAAGCTTATTTCGATCCTGAATTTTCTAAAAATCCGATTGCTAAAATAAAAGCGGATTTCGCATTAATTAAACAATAACTTTCTCAAATGGTCAATAAGAAATCATTATCACAAAATACAGCACTCCTTCTGGGTTTTTTAGGCTTGCTTTTATGGTCAAGCTCTTTTTGGATTGAATATCAAAACAAAACCCTAATGCTTACCATTGGTTTCCTAATGATGAGTATTGGAGTTGTTGGGTTTTCCTATTCATTATACTTTACAAGTTTGGCTGGGATTAGAAACAATGGCGTGTGGTTTTCTTCATTGGTTTCAAGAGGTATATGGGGTTGGTTATTGGGCTTGGTGCTAACAGCCTTTTACGTCCTTCTTTACTTTTATCCCGAATTCCTAGGATACAATGAGGCAGGAAAAAGTTCGGGTCTTGTTGCTTTCTTTGATCCCCTGAGTGTTTTATTAAATGGGAAACCTGCCACACAGTGGTTTCTCTACGGTACGGTTTATACTCTAGCAATTATATTATTTGGTATAAAATTTATTTTTAAATACAGGAACAATCGCTATCAAGTTTTTAGGACAATTTCTGTGATTTTCTTTCAGTTAGGGTTTGCTTTTTTAATTCCTGAAATCCTTAGTAAATTAAATCAAGATCTTCCTTATTTTTCTAAAGATCTAAAGAACATGTGGCCTCTTAATTATTATTTCTTTGAAGACTGGCACTTCAACAACATGCTAAACGGCGGTAATTTGGGTCTCTTTATTTTAGTTTTCGGACTATTGATGATGTTTATTATTTCACCAATCTTAACCTATTTTTTCGGAAAGCGATGGTATTGCTCATGGGTATGTGGTTGTGGTGGATTGGCTGAAACTGCGGGTGACCCATTCAGACAACTGTCTAGTAAAAAAATAAGTGTTTGGAAGTTTGAAAGATGGATGATTCATGTTGTTTTGGTCTTTATTTTCATCACGACCATTGCCGTAATTTGGACTTACTTAGGTTCAGAAACAAGTGGGGAGATTTTAACCCGAAAATATTTTGCCAATGTGATTATTGGCTTTCTAATTCTAATAATGTTGGTCATTCTCTTGTGGGGAAGAAAAGAACTGAATAAGGATGCGTTAAATACCATAATCAGCATAGCAACCCTATTGATTTTTGTGATTGTTTGGCAAAGTAAATGGAATCAAGAAAATTTAATGTTTGTCGATAGTTATAGCTTGAGAAAATGGTATGGTTTTGGAGTTGGTGCTGCATTTTCAGGAGTTTTAGGTGTTGGCTTTTACCCGATTTTGGGAAGTCGTGTTTGGTGTCGATTTGGATGCCCAATGGCAGCAATACTTGGGCTACAACAACGTCTGCTCTCCCGCTTTAGAATTACAACCAACGGGGGACAATGCATTTCTTGTGGAAACTGCTCTAGCTACTGTGAAATGGGCATTGACGTTCGTTCCTATGCGCAAAATGAAGAAAATATTGTCAGGTCCTCATGTGTTGGTTGTGGCATCTGTGCAACAGTCTGTCCAAGAGGAGTTCTTAAATTAGAAAATGTTAGTTCAAAAAATCGTTATTAAAACCAAATCATTTGGATGATTCTAAAATAGGGGTTATCATCCCTGCTTATAACGAAGCACTTTCAATTGGGAAAGTAGTATTGGAAATTTCACAAACGGTTACTGAAATTGTAGTGGTCAATAATGGATCGACAGATGAAACCGAAATTAAAGCAATTTCTGCTGGAGCAACCGTGCTGAATGAACCCAGAAAGGGTTATGGTCATGCATGTCTTTGCGGAATTAATTACTTCAACAACTTGCCAAAACCTCCAGAGATTGTCGTTTTTTTAGATGGTGATTATTCTGACTACCCTGAAGATTTAAATATAATAATAAAACCTATTCTAGAAGATCAGGTAGATTTTGTAGTAGGATCACGTGTTAAAAGTCAAAGAGAAAGAGGATCAATGACCCCTCAGCAAATTTTCGGAAATGAACTCGCTAGTGTATTGATGAGGATACTCTATGGCGGAAAGTTTAGTGATTTAGGACCTTTTCGTGCAATCAAACTAGCGGTACTAAATAAGCTTAAAATGCAGGATAAAACTTATGGTTGGACAGTCGAAATGCAGCTAAAAATATTGGGAAATAAGTTTTCTTATTGTGAAGTTCCTGTTCGCTATAAAAAAAGAATTGGAAAATCAAAAGTCTCTGGAACTGTTGTAGGAACTGTCATGGCTTCTATTAAGATATTGGGATGGATTTTTAAATACTACTTTAAAAATGGAAAATAATATCGAACAGTTCTCTTATTTATTTGCGATTGTTTTAATTATTATTTACAGCTTTTCGTTGTTCTTTATATTTCTTTACAGTTTGTCCCAATTGTATCTGCTTAGAAACTATCTCAATTTTCAAAAGACAAAAAAGAAACTTAATCCTCCAAAACAAATCCCTTGGGAACAACTCCCTGAGGTTACCATACAGTTACCTGTTTTCAACGAGGTCTATGTTATGAAGCAGCTTTTAACAAACATTAGCAAACTAAATTACCCTAAAGAAAAATTAGAAATTCAGGTATTAGATGATTCTGATGATGAATCTGTTCCATTAACAGCAGCATTGATCTCCAAAATAAAAGAAAAGGGAATTAACATCATTCATTTAAGGCGTAAAATCAGAACCGGTTTTAAAGCGGGTGCTTTAAAAGAAGGGCTAAAAAGTGCAAAAGGTACTTTTATTGCAATTTTTGATGCTGATTTTCTACCCGAAAAAGATTGGTTATTGAATACAATACCCCATTTTCAAGATGAAAAAATTGGAGTAGTCCAAACCCGCTGGGGGCATCAAAATCGAAATTACTCCATATTAACGAGTGTTCAAGCTTTCGCACTAGACGCCCATTTTACTTTGGAACAAGTTGGCCGTAACAGTCAAAATCATTTTATAAACTTTAATGGTACTGCTGGCATTTGGAGGAAGGAATGCATCATCAATTCGGGTAATTGGCAAGCGGATACACTAACTGAAGATCTAGATTTGAGTTACCGAGCACAGCTTCGTGGGTGGAAATTCAAATATTTGGAGGACATCATCACCCCTGCTGAACTGCCCGTTCTCATTAGTGCTGCTCGTTCTCAACAATATCGATGGAACAAAGGAGGTGCAGAAACTTTTCAGAAAATGATAAAAAAAGTTTTGCATTCCAAAAAAACTCCGCTTAAAACAAAACTTTATGCTTCAATGCATCTCTTGAACAGCACCATGTTTTTAAATGTTTTTATCGTAGCCATATTGAGCATACCCATGCTTTACATCAAGTCTAGATGGGTTAATTTTAGCTTGTATTTCAATCTTTCTTCATTGTTTGTTATAAGCACATTAATTTTCTTCATCTGTTACTGGCAAATACACAAACGAATTTACAGTAGTGGTTTTTTAAGTTTCATAAAATACCTTCAAAGTTTCGTTGTCTTCTTCACCCTCGCCATGGGCTTTTCATTTCACAATTCGATTGCAGTAATTCAAGGCCATTTAGGAAAAAAAACACCCTTTATTAGAACTCCAAAATTCAATGAAAAATCTTTTAAAGAAAAATTATTAAAAAACAAATATATTAATCGCAAAATCTCGAAAAACACTTTAGTGGAGGGCCTTTTAGTCATTTATTTTTTATTTGGAATGTACAGTGCTTTTACTGTGGATAAAGAAGGAGATTTTGGATTATTCCCATTCCACCTGATGTTGTTTTGTGGTTTTGGCTATGTATCATTACGATCACTTATTGAAGGAAAATGAACCGTAATAAATTAATATATTATGGCTGCATAATCATCGGATTAGTCTGTTATGCATACCAAGGGCATTTCATCGAAAGGTCCTCTCATTTGGAGTTGATCTCGTCTTTCGCCCTATTGTTTCTGTCCTTTTTTTGGCTCCAAAAAACAAAAGAAATTGGATGGAAGGAGATTTTATGGATCGGGATTGGTTTTCGCCTGATCTTACTTTTTTCTATCCCTTGGCTTTCTCAAGACTTTTATAGATTTTTTTGGGATGGGGAAATTCAGCTCTTAGGTTTTAATCCCTATGAGTTTTCGCCTAATGAATTATTATCTTCTGATCAAAAGTCTTTATTTTCAAAAACACTGTATGATGGAATGGGAGGATTGAGTCAATCTAATTACTCAAATTATCCCCCAGTCAGTCAATGGCTTTTTACTGTTTTGGCATTTTTAAGTAATGGGAAGTTATTTTCCATGATTATAGGACTCCGTCTGGTTCATATTGCTGCCGATATTGGATTGTTTTTTGTTGGAAAAGAACTGTTAAAGAAATTAAAACTTCCTGAGAAAAACATTGGATGGTATTTCTTAAACCCATTGGTCATCATCGAGTTGATCGGCAATTTACATGGCGAAGGTCTGATGTTGCTTTTTCTTCTATTTGCAGTGTTTATGCTGACTGAGAATCGAGTACTCCTTGCTGGCGTTTTTATGGCGATGGGAGTTGGTGCAAAATTAATTCCACTCTTCTTTTTATTAATTTTAATCTACCCTCAGAAATGGAAAGATCGTTTTTATTTTCTTGGAAGTGTTGGCTTCTCCTCTTTGGTGATTTGGGGTCCCTATTTGTCGGTTTTAATGGGAGGGAATTACTGGGTAACCATAAGACTTTGGTTTGATACTTTTGAATTTAACGGCAGTATTTACAACTTAATCCGATCCGTGGGTTATCAAATCAAAGGTTATAATGTCATTAAAATAATTGGGAAATTCACACCTTTCGTTGTAATGGTATTGGTGTTTGTTTTTTCTGTTTTAAAGAAAAACGATACCCTGTCAAGACGTTTTAAAAACATGTTGTTTCTCATCACTGCCTATCTGTTTATAAGTACAACCGTTCATCCATGGTATGTGATCACTCCTTTACTATTTGGTGTTTTCACAAACTACCGATTTGCATTGTTATGGACGGCAACAGTCACCTTAAGCTATACCAGCTACGGAATACATGAGGTTTATACTGATCCACTAATGTTATTTCTAGAATACTTACCCGTTTACCTGCTATTAATTTTAGAGGTAAGTGGTAAAACCAATCGCATTAAAGCATTTGTAAGAAGTTAACTTCTTTGAGGGTAAGTTTCCTCCAATTACCTCTAGGTAAATCCTTTTTTGTTAAACCAGCAAAAAGCATTCTGTCCATTTGTAAAACTTCGAATTCTAATTTTTCTAACATTTTACTTAGTGTAGCTGGAGTCAAATTATACGCTTCTATTCCAATTTCACGTTTGGTTCCACCTTTTATGTATTCAACATCTTTAACTTGATATACAAAACCCCTAAGACCAATTCCGCTTTTAAGCATCTCTATTTTGGCAGCACTTATGCTTTTATCCAAAACAACCTGATAAACCATAAGGATTTTCTTTTGAGCATTATTAAGTTTTTTTCTTAAGGCATCGTCATTCGTAAAAAACAACAAGCCTGTGATTGGTCTACCCATGTCCCCAATTGGAGAAACATTTTCTGGATGTGCGTTACGAATTAACTCTTGAACAGACTTCTTAACAACTCCCCCTTGAGCAGTTGCAACAAAACCTTTTGGTTTATTAAGCAAAAGATAAATGGGCTCACTTGCTCTAACACGTTGACCATCATATCTCACCTCATCACCGGGGTTTACTTGGTACCCCATTTCGGTAATGATTTTTCCGTTGACGGAAACCAACCCCATGGCAATGTGCTGATCGGCTTCTCTTCGAGAACAAAGTCCTGCATTGGAAAGGTATTTGTTCAGTCTTTTTACTGTTCTAGCACCTCGGTTTAAATTGTTGTTATCTGACTTCTTTTTTGGATTATATCGCACGGTGAGAATTTGTTATTTGTACATAAAATAAATGCCTATGACTCCTAATAATATTAAAATCTTAAGCAAATTATGAATCCAAAGATACATCTTTTGAGTCGATCCTATCCAGATGAGTACAAGAACAAAAAGCAAATATGGAATTGAGAAGTAGAAGTAATAAGTCATCAACCCCAAATGGCTTTGAATCAAAAGAAAAATTGGAACAGAATTTAAAAAAATCAAGGCTGAAACTATAATTTTAGTTTTTAGATTGCCAAATACAATTGGAAGGGTTTGATAGCTGCGTACCCAATCTCCTTTATAGTTTTGAAGATCTTTTACGATATCACGAATTAAAATTAATAAAAATAAAAAGCTTGCATGATAGATTACGACGGCTTCAAAATTTTTAAAATAAATAGTAACTGCAAAAAAAGGAATAATCGCCAAGAGTGTAGCAAAAAGATTACTGATCCAAAAAAGACGTTTTAGGCTACTGCTATAAATCCATATACCAAAAATATAAACCGTAAAGAATAAAATTGCTTTAAAAGAAGCCGCACCAGCAGCAATTAACGTAGCTCCGTTAAGAAGAAAGTACAAGACTAGCTGACTTTGCTGAGACAACAAATGTTCTAATAAGAATTTTTTTGGTCGATTGATTTTGTCTTTTTCAGCATCATAAAAATTATTGATAATATAACCGGCAGCTGTTGAAAAGGCCGTCGCTAAGACCAAATAAAAAAGTTTAAGGTCGAAAAGAATTTCATAAAACGAACTGGAGGGGGCAAGGATATAACGGGAGGTCAGGTATTGCGCTAGGATCAATACAACAATATTGTATCCTCTTACCAAACTAAACAATCCGAATATTTTGATTACTAATCGCTGATGTGACCTAGAGACTGGCATGGCAGGCTTTAAAAGTGATAAACCACTTCCAAACGATGTCCTTCGAGCTCCTTGGATGCCGCCTCAAAGTCTTCTGTAAATCCTAGCATATAGCCTCCACCTCCTGACCCACAGAGCTTGAGAAAATAAGCATTGGAATCAATTCCCCTTTTCCAAAGCTCATGAAAATGATTTGGAATCATCGGCTTGAAATTATTAAGAACTAATGAAGATAAAGATTTAATATTTTTAAATAGTGACTTAATGTTTCCATTCAAAAAATCTTCAACACAATTGTCCGTAGTCGTGGTAAATTGATTTCGCATCATTTTACTAAAACCTTCGTCTTTCATGTTTTCAAAAAACAAGGATACCATTGGCGCAGTTTCTCCTAAAACGCCGCTATCTAGCAAAAAAACAGCACCTTTTCCTTCTAGATTTTGAGAAGGAATCCCCGTTGTTTCAATCTTTTCGCTAGAATGAATCAACAAAGGCAAACTTAAGTAACTATTTAAAGGATCTAAGCCGGAGGATTTTCCGTGAAAAAAAGATTCCATAGTTGAAAACACAGCTTTGAGCTTTTGAAGTTTCTCAGTAGTCAAGTTTTCTAGTACAGTAATTTTGTCAGCAGCATAACGGTCATAAAAAGCCGCAACAAGTGCTCCACTACTTCCTACACCATACCCTTGGGGTATACTACTGTCAAAAAATAATTTTTGGGATAAATCTTTTTCTATACTCGTCCAATCAAAAGAAACTATTTTGGAATCTATTGTTCTAAGATAGTCAGCAAAAGAAAGAAGTTTTGAGTGAGATTTTTTTGTGATTTCTGTTTCAGACTGCGGTATTTTTAAAGCACCTCTGAAAAAATTATAAGGTATAGAAAGCCCCTTTGAATCCTTAATAATTCCATATTCTCCAAAAAGTAAAATTTTAGCGTAAAAAAGTGGACCTTTCATAAGTCTAAATTAAAGTTTTTTTGCCCCCTGACCAACTTGATCTTCAATAAATTGTCCCGCTTCACAATGCTGTGATAATTCTTCTTGAATAAAAATCTTAATGGCTGGAGCATGCGTTTCTGGATAGAGCAAGTGTACATTCGCGCCTGCATCTAAAGTAAAACACAATGGAAGTTGCGTAGCTGCTCTAAAATCCCAAATTTTATTAATGACAGTTAGGGTGTTGGGCTGCATTAAAATAAATCTCGGACTAGAGGTCATCATCATGGAATGCAAAGTGAGGGCTTCGGATTCAACGACTTCTATAAAAGCATCTAAATCTCCACTTACAAGGATTTTATTGAGAAGCTCACAATTATCGTTGGCCTGTAGGAATCTGTTTTCAGCAAAAGGGTGTCCATTCATAAGTTGATGTCCAAGGCTGCTGCTCACTTTTTTAGTGCCTTGGTCAACAATCAAAATAGTATCCTGAAAATTATAGAAAACATTATGAATTTTAGAGGTCAATGGCACAGCATAAATGTCTGTACTATTTTTAAATGTGGCATTTTCACCCCAAACAGTTAAAGGCCCTTCGATACTTCTTGCAGCACTTCCTGAGCCTAGTCTTGCTAAAAAAGAAGCTTTGGTTTTAAATAAACCGTCATCAAGCACTGGGTTTAATTTTTTTTCCCAATCCATAAGACACAAAGCTAGGGCAGCCATTGCTGAAGCTGATGAAGCAATTCCACTGCTATGAGGAAAGGAATTACTACTAATAATTGACATGTGTTGAAATTTTATCCCTGGCATGTATATTGAAATTCGATCTAAGAATTGTTTGATTTTTGGATGAAAATCCACTTGTTGTTTATTTTCAAATAGAAAAGAAAACCAAGGATCATTTTCAGACAAACGAGGAGTGAATTCAACTGTGGTATTTGTTACACATTTAGAAAGCGTGAAGCTAATTGATGGATTTTTAGGAAGTTGATCGCCGTATTTGCCCCAATATTTAACCAATGCAATATTACTGGGTGCTTGCCAAGTAGCACGGTGATTTATAGCTGAACTAGACTTAAAAATAAATTTTTTTTCCTCCATCGAATGCAAAGATAAGCTTTTGAACTTCTTATTGAAAAGCAATAAAAGCTTAATTATTTGGGTTAGCTTTGAGTATGCGACGAAAATTATTATTTCACGTTTTAATTGGTGTTTTAATCTGTCTTGCAGTGGGTTACTTTTCAAGTATGGCCACTCGGATTTCGGTCGATACTTGGTATCCAAGCCTGAAAAAACCTTTTTTCAATCCTCCCAATTGGCTGTTTGCTCCTGTTTGGACTTTACTCTATTTGTTAATGGGAATCGCTGTTGGTCGAATTTGGTTTTTTGGGCTGCATCACCGCTGGGGAAAAACTGCTCTGTACCACTTTGGATTCCAGCTGATTTTCAATGGACTTTGGTCTCTGGTGTTTTTTGGACTAAAAAACCCTATTCTGGGACTCGTTGTGATTTTAATACTGTTGATTTTAATTGAGCGTTCGATCAAATGGTTTAAAATGGTTGATCTATTTTCAGCTCAATTGCTCTACCCATATTTGGCATGGGTCGCTTTTGCGACATTGCTTAATGCAGCAATCGTAGTCCTAAACTACTTGTAAAAAAAGTCAATTTTAAAGTGTTTTTGTAACTTATCGTTCAACTCAAACCTTAACATTATGTTTTCAAAATTAACTTTAGCAGGAACCTTCATCGGTTTCATTTTTCTCTTTTTTGGTGGCTGGTGTTTCTACGACATCATAGCCATAAATTATTTTTCAAATCATACGATAAATATGCCTTTTGAAGTAAAAGTTAGAATGGAATTTATTGCCTTTGGCGTTTTGTTTCAGTCGTATGTGATTTCATTGCTTTACGGCAAGTGGTCGTTGGGAAACTACAGCCTAAAATCAGGTTTTAATTTTGGCGCTTTGATTGGTTTTTTTGTTGGATTCGGAACCGGTCTTGTCTACTATGCAACTGCAAACCTAATGGACCTTCAAGCTTCTTTGGTAGATGCTGTTTGGAGTATTTTCTATTATGGTATTACCGGAGCATTGATCGGTTGGACTCATAAAAATTTAAAGCTAGAAAAATAATATTTTCTGACAAAACTGATGGTGAAAAAATAGAAAATGAAGGAATTTTCTTACAATTTTTTCTTTAATTAATCTAACAATAATTTATTCTGGAGCTAACTCCACCGTAAGCCCTTCAAGTGCTTTTGACATATGAATTTGACACCCCAATCGGCTGTTTTCTTTTACGTGAAAAGCCTCAGATAGCATGGCTTCTTCGTCATCAGATTTTTCGGGTAAATCATGATCGCTCACTAAATAGCATTGACAAGATGCGCACATCGCCATACCGCCACAAGTGCCTTCAACAGGGAGCTCATAGGCTTTACAAACTTCCATAAGGTTCATTGCCATATCCGTAGGGGCTATCAGTTCGTGTGATTTCCCCTCTCTGTCAATAACGGTGATTGTAACGTCTTGATTCATTTCTATTTAATTGCTTTAATTGTAGATTTCTTGGCTTCTTTTCTGCTCCCATCAAAGCCAGATATACCACTAACAGTAGTGTACTTTAATATGTTTTTTTTATCAGGATAAATCCTTTGAAAAGCACTTTGACACATAAGGGTGGCTTCGTGGAAGCCACAAAGAATGAGTTTTAACTTGCCTGCGTAGGTATTTACATCCCCGATGGCATAGATTCCCGGGATATTGGTTTGATAATCTAAGCTATTATTAACCTTGATTGCATTTTTTTCAATTTCTAAACCCCAATCTGCGATTGGACCTAGCTTGGGTGTTAAGCCAAAAAGTGGGATGAAATAATCCGTCGTAATCGTCTTTATCTTTCCTTCGTTAGACACAACAATTGACTCTAAAAAATCCTGCCCGTGAAGTTCTGTAACCTCTGCAGGCGTAATTAATTTAACTTTATTGTCATCTTTTAATTTTTGGACTTTTTCAACCGAATCTAACGCACCACGAAATTCATCTCTTCGGTGAATCAAAGTGACTTCTTTGGCAATATTCGCTAAAAAAATAGTCCAATCTAATGCCGAATCTCCTCCTCCAGCAATAATAACTTTCTTGTTACGGTATTTTTCAGGATCTTTAATCATGTAGTCAACCCCATGATTTTCAAACTTTTCAAGATCAACTAAGTTGGGCTTTCTCGGCTCAAAAGTCCCCAAACCTCCAGCAATAGCGACTATAGGTGCTTGATGCTTTGTCCCTTTGTCTGTGGTGACAATAAAATCGCCAGATGAGTTTTTTTCGATAGTTTGAGCACACTCACCCAAAGTGAAACCCGGTTGAAAAGGACTGATTTGTTTCATCAAGTTGTCTACTAAGTCTCCTGCCAAAATCTCAGGCTGAGAAGGAATGTCATAGATGGGTTTTTTTGGGTAAATCTCTGAACATTGACCCCCTGGAATTGGGAGTGAATCTATTAAATGACATTTTAATTTAAGTAAACCTGCTTCAAAAACAGCGAATAAGCCTGTCGGTCCAGCGCCAATAATAATAATATCCGTTTTTACCATTGAACTAGGGCGTTATGCTTACAACTTTTTCGATTTGTGGAACGTACTTTTTAATGGTCATCTCTACCCCTGATTTGAGGGTCATTTGATTGACCGTGCAGGAAACACATGCACCGTGAAGTTGAACATTTACTATTTTATCCTCCTCAATAGAAACCAAAGAGATGTCCCCACCATCAGATTCGAGAAAAGGACGTATTTCCTCTAGTGCGATAAGAACTTTTTCTCTAATTTTTTTTGAGTTCATAGTTTTATTTTATGGCTGAACAGCCCACCATATTGGTGATTTTCACAGCTTTTGTTGGAGGCAAGGTCGTGTTTCTTTTTAACAATTGTGCGACCAAATTCTGAGTTACTTCAACTAAAGATTTCTCAATTTCAGTGCCATCCTGTAATGCTGCTGGTCTTCCAACATCTGCAGCTTCTCTTATACTTTGAACAAGGGGCAAAGCTCCCAAAAATGGAACGTCTTTGTCTTTGGCCAAATTTTCAGCTCCTTCTTTTCCAAAGATATAATATTTATTGTTTGGCAATTCTTCTGGTGTGAAATAAGCCATGTTTTCAATAATCCCCAACAAAGGAACGCTTATGCTGTCTTGGGCAAACATTGCAATTCCTTTACGAGCGTCCGCAAGAGCAACGTTTTGCGGCGTACTTATGACCACTGCCCCAGTAAGGGGTAAAGACTGAACAATGCTCAAATGAATGTCTCCCGTCCCTGGAGGCAAATCGACCAATAAGAAATCAAGTTCGCCCCAAGCGGCATCAAAAATCATTTGATTTAGAGCTTTGGCGGCCATCGGTCCTCGCCAAATAACTGCCTGATCTGGTTTTGTAAAAAACCCTATAGAAAGTACTTTAACTCCATAGTTTTCAATAGGCTCCATTTTTGATTTCCCATCAATGTTTATTGACATTGGTCGTGCGCCTTCCATGTCAAACATTGTTGGAATAGAGGGGCCATAAATATCTGCATCAAGAATCCCTACTTTACAACCCATTTTCGAAAGGGTTATTGCGATATTGGCTGTTATTGTGGACTTACCTACCCCTCCTTTACCGGAAGATATTGCAATGATTGAATCAATCCCTGGTATCGACTTTCCCTTGATAGGTTCGGCAGTAGGCGGTGGTGTACTTACCTTGGTGTTAATTTTTATTTTTGCTTTTTCATATACTTTTTGGTGAAGGACTTTCAAAATGGTAACCTCTAATTTTTTTCTAGCTTGGAGACTGGGATTCGCCAAGGTTACATCCAAGTCGATTTGATCTCCGAAAATCATTATGTTAGTGATCGCTCCACTGTCTATTATATTTTCTCCCTCGCCTGGTGCGCTAATCGTTTTTAAAACCGCAACAACATCATTTTTATTGATTTTCATTTGATAATACCTTAACTTTAAATACGCTTACAAATATACTCCAATCTGCTTGGAAACAAAAGTTTACAAATCAAATTCGAAGGGAGGTAGATGAAGCGATGGATTCCAAAAAAAATCCTTAAAATTAAGAATTTGATTGTCCCTAATTGTTAGCCCTTCATTCTCCAGAAGCTGCTGCATTAAGTTGGTTCCAGAAAAATGTAGTTTACCCGATAAAAGTCCGTTTCTATTCACCACTCTGTGAGCAGGAACATCAGGTAAGTTATGGGAAGCGTTCATGGCCCAACCAACCATTCTGGCACTTTGAGGCGCGCCCAAATAGGTTGCGATTGCTCCATAAGAGGTCACATATCCTTCTGGTATTTTCTTCACTACTTCATAAACATTACTAAAAAAATTAGACACTATTTAAATTTAAATTGAGTGTAAGTTATCGGTTTTCCTTCGGCAAGAAATATCTTTTCATAAAACGTTTGAACCGCAGTGGCCTCAGTAGGAGAATAATCATTATTATATATATTGTGGTGGGCATATAATATCTCATAAGCGCTATCATTCAATATCCCAAGGGTGTATCCATGAAGAAATTCACTGTCTGTTTTTAGATGCATAACACCGTCTGGAACAAGAACTTGTTTGTACTGATTTAAAAGTTCTGGACAAGTCAACCGATGCTTGGTCCGCTTATATTTTATTTGAGGATCCGGAAAAGTAATCCATATTTCAGCAACCTCACCTTTATCAAAAAGTTTCGTAATGAGTTCAATTTGTGCTCTAATAAATGCCACATTATTAAGGTCGTTTTCTAAAGCAGTCTTTGCTCCTCTCCAAAAACGAGCCCCTTTTGTATCTATACCTATATAGTTTTTTTGAGGATTTAATTCCGCCAGATGAACGGAGTACTCCCCTTTCCCACACCCTAACTCGAGCGTGATCGGATTTTCGTTTTTAAAATATTTACTATGCCACTTGCCTTTAAGCGGAAAAGAGTTTAGCAATAAATCTTCCCTTTCAGGTTGAATAACGTTTGAGAAAGTACTATTCTCTCTAAATCTTCTTAATTTGTTTTTGCTTCCCACTGGTTTAATCTATAGGACGAAAATAAAGCTTTGAATTCTAACATTACTCAAGAATTTTAATTTTAAGTCTTTTGAAGTGTAAATGAAAATTCCGAACCAACCCCGGGTGAGCTTTCAACAAATATTTTCTCTTGATGTGCTTCAATAATGTGCTTGACAATTGCTAGCCCCAAACCTGAGCCCCCTTGGTCTCTGTTTCCGGATTTATCCACCCTGTAGAAACGCTCAAAAAGTCTTGGCAGGTGTTCTCGCTCGATACCCTCACCATTGTCCGTAACCCTCACAATTACCTTCTCCTCATTAAGGTCTTGAATACTAATCTCTGTGGTCCCTTTGTTTACTCCATATTTTAGTGAGTTGATCACCAAGTTGGTTAACACCTGTTGAATTCTCTCTTCATCGGCATTTACGAGTATCGGTTGGGAATTTGTGTTTTCAAATGAAAGTATGATTTCACTCTTATTGGCCTGCATTTCAAAAAGTTCAAATACGTTTTCAACCAATTTTATGATATCAAAATCATTTCTTTCAATGGATTTTATTCCAGATTCGAACTGAGTAATTAAGTCCAAATCTTTAACTATATATACAAGTCGCTCAACTCCTTTGGCGGTTCTTTTAAGGTACTTTTCTCTTAAATCCTTATCATTTACCCCGCCTTCTAGTAGCGTTAAAACATAACCCTGTATTGTAAATAGCGGAGTTTTTAACTCATGAGATATGTTTCCAATAAACTCTTTCCGATAGCTTTCTTTGTCTTTAAGTACTTCAATTTCAAGTTTTTTATCGTCTGCAAATTGACGAAGACTTTCTTTCAAGGATTCCATATCGGACTCGATTGCCTCTCTGTTCTCAGAAAATCCAGAGGGAGAAAGGTCATCATATATGCCTTTTAGCTTTCTTAGGATAGAACGTTCGATCCTAAGATGAAGTAATAGAATCGAGAATAAGAAAAACAGCAAAATTAAGACCGATCCAAGCATTACATCTTGAAAGGTGAATTTAACTGAGCTGAAAAAATAAAAAACAACAAAAACAACAAAAAGGGCGGTCATCAGGAGGACCGAAAGGTTAAATGCTATTTTATAATTCTTAAATCTAAACACAAATACTACAAGTTAAGTGGCACAAATTTATAACCAACTCCTTTTACCGTTTTAAAATATTTATCACCGATTTTTTCTCTTAATTTTCTGATATGAACATCAATGGTTCGGTCCCCGACAACAACTTCACTGCCCCAAACAATTTCCATTATTTTTTCTCTTTTAATAACTTTTTCTGGTTTAGAGGCCAACAAAAAGAGTAATTCAAATTCCTTTCTTGGCAGTGAAAAAACCTTACCATCAAAGGTGACCTGATACTCTTCCCTATCAATAATCAGTTTCCCTAGCTGTAATTTCTCTTGGTTTTTATCCTCCTCCCTCAATCTCCGTAGGAGCGCTTTTACCTTAGAAACCAAAATCTTTGGTTTGACCGGTTTGGTAACATAATCATCTGCACCAGCATCAAAAGCAGCTACGTGCGAATAATCCTCGCCTCGAGCTGTAAGAAACATTATGATTGTTTCTTTGAAACGAGGGTCTTTTCGTAACAATCCGCAAGCTTCAATTCCATCCATATTGGGCATCATAACATCCATGATGATTAAATGAGGAACTTCTTTGTCCGCCTCTTCTATTGCCTTTTTCCCATCGCTTGCTGTTGAAATAAGATACCCTTCCTGATCTAAATTAAATCGGATAATTTCAATGACATCCGGATCATCGTCAACCAATAAAATTTTTATTCCTTTTTTTTTCATTTACTTCTTATATTTTACTAAAATATAAATTTAAATGGTGGTTAACGTTAATAAATAATTATCATATGCAATACATTTTACCCAATCCTTTTAATATTCACTACCTTTGTAGGGTATAGAACAATACGATATTTACAGTTATGCGTTTTTCTGTGTTTTTTATTTTTTTATTGTTTAGCTTTTTTGCTTCTGCACAAAGCAATAACGAAACCTATGGAGTAGATGCAACAAATAGAAGTTTAGCTATCGAAGAGACCATTCAGAAATTAGACTTTAAGATTTACCCCAACCCAATGACTGGTGTATACTTAAACATAGATTCTAGACGTTCTGAAGTGAAAAATATAATAATATTTAATGTTTTGGGTGAAGCGGTGTTTGAAAAAGAAACCCTAGAAAACCGCATTATTCTTCAAAACCTCAAAACTGGAATCTATCTTGTTAAGCTTATCCAAGGCAATCACATGGGTTTAAAAAGACTTTTGATTCCCTAATTTTTCATGTCTTTAGCACTTGAGTTTTAATGGATTCTACCGACCTCAATCCCTTTTGGGAAATTAAATCCGAAGAATCGTTTGAACGATTAGCGCTTGATACGTTCAACTTTCAATATGAAAACAATTCCGTTTACCGTTCCTACTGTGACTTAATCAATCGTTCTGCTTCTGACATCATGCACTCAGAAAATATTCCTTTTTTACCCGTTTCCTTTTTTAAATCAATGTCAGTTATTTCCTTCAAAGGAGACGTTATAAAAGAATTTAGCTCAAGCACCACCACTTCTTCGACCGCCTCAAAACATTTCATTCGAGATTTGAATGATTATAAATTAAGCTTCAGAAACTGTTTTGAAAGATTTTACGGTTCAATTGAAGATTGTGTTGTTTTGGCACTACTCCCCTCTTATGCAGACCGTGAAGGCTCTTCATTAACTTATATGGTTTCTGATTTAATCTCCAAGAGTAATAAACCTGATAGTGGATTTTATCTAAACGAATGGGATCGCTTAGAGGAAAAGATTCTCGAACTTGAGGAGCGAGGTCAAAAAACATTATTAATCGGTGTTTCTTTTGCCCTACTTGACTTAATTGAAAAACACAAGTTTCAATTAAAAAACACGATAGTGATGGAAACTGGGGGGATGAAAGGCCGGAGAAAAGAACTGACAAGAAGTGAATTGCATCAAAAACTTTCTGAAGGTTTTGGTGTTAAAAAAATACATTCAGAATACGGAATGACCGAACTACTTTCTCAGGCCTATTCGAAAGGGAATGGTCGGTTTAGCTGTCCTCCCTGGATGCGTGTTTCGGTAAGAGAAAGCGAAGATCCATTTCAAAATCTTGGATTTGAAAAAACAGGGGGATTAAACATAATAGATTTAGCCAATCGCGATTCGTGTTCCTTTATTGCCACTCAGGATTTAGGAAAAACTTTTTCGGATGGAACTTTTGAAGTATTGGGCCGTTTTGATCACTCAGAAGTTAGAGGTTGTAATTTGATGGTTTTCTAATTAAACTACTTTTAAAACAAAATAATTTTTCTTTCCTCTTTGTAATAAAATATATTTTTCATCAATAAGATCTTTTTCAGCAATAGCATAATTTTCATCAACCTTGTTTTTATTAACTGAAATCGAGTTTTCAGCCAAAGCTCTTCTAGCCTCGCCATTTGATTTTAAAAACCCTGTGTCAGAAGCCAAAAGATTAATCATTTCGATTCCACTCTCAAATTCACTTTTTGAAATTTCTGCTTGAGGCACGCCTTCAAAAACTTCCAGAAAGGTGTCTTCATCAAGTTGAATAAGGTCTTCTGTTGTCGATCTTCCAAACAAGATCTTACTGGCTTGCTTTGCTTTTTCTAAATCTTCTTTAGAATGTACCATTTGCGTTACCTCTTCGGCAATTTTGTTTTGTAAAAGCCTTAGGTGTGGAGTTTCTTTATGTTCACTCGTCAGTGATACTATTTCTTCTTGCGTCAATAGCGTAAAGATTTTAATATATTTCTCAGCATCTTCATCTGAGGCATTTAACCAATACTGATAAAATTTATATGGGGAAGTTCTGCTTTTATCCAACCAGACATTTCCTCCTTCTGACTTACCAAACTTGCTTCCGTCTGATTTTGTAATCAAAGGACAGGTGATGGCATAGGCTTTTCCAGAAACCTTGCGCCGAATCAATTCTGTTCCTGTGGTTATGTTTCCCCACTGATCACTACCTCCCATCTGAATTTTACAATCCATATTTTGATAGAGATGCAAAAAATCATAGCCTTGGAGCAGCTGATACGTAAATTCAGTAAAAGACATCCCAACCTTAGAATCACTTCCCAAACGTTTTTTAACGGAGTCTTTCGCCATCATATAGTTGACGGTCAGGTGCTTACCAATGTCTCTAGAAAAATCAATCAATGAATAATTTTTCATCCAATCGTAATTATTCACCAACTGAGCTGCTGCAGGGTTCGTTTTGTTAAAGTCAAGAAATTTTTCTAATTGTTGCTTGATTCCAGAAACATTTCTCTCAAGTGCTTTGGAATCCAAAAGGTTTCTTTCATCTGATTTCCCGGAAGGATCACCAATCATTCCAGTGGCTCCTCCCAAAAGTGCGATGGGCCGGTGCCCCGCCTTCTGAAAATGAATCAGTATCATAATCTGAACCAAGCTCCCAATGTGTAAGGAATCTGCTGTGGGATCAAAACCAATATAACCAGAACTCGAATTGGCCAATAGATGTGCCTCAGTTTCTGGCATAATATCATGCAACATTCCTCTCCAGCGCAGTTCTTCAACAAAGTTTTTAGACATTTTTTTATTTTGTTTTACAAAGATAGATTTATAGCGTAAAACAAAAAATTATTCTTCAAAAAGCAGTAGTTTTAATCAATGATTTTAGTCACAGGAGCCACAGGTTTTATAGGATCGTATTTGTTATGTCATTTGGCAGAGAAAAACATATATCCAGTAGCACTCTACAGAAGTGACACCAAGAAAAACTCAATTCAATCGATCTTTGAATCAAAGTTCTCGGACGGAAAATCTCAATTCGAAAAAATCGTTTGGCGAAAAGGCGATTTAACAGACTTCCCTAGCCTTGAGGAAGCATTTCAAGGAATTACTAAAGTTTATCATTGTGCAGCATTAATTTCATTTTCTCACAGTAAAATAAAAAAGTTAATTGAAATAAATGAACAAGGAACTTCTTACATCGTGAATCTTTGTCTGTCTCATAAAGTAAAGAAGTTGATTTATGTAAGTTCGATTGCAGCATTAGGAAAGGAAGAAACCAGCAATGATGTGGACGAAGAAACCCCTTGGAATAATAATGAAGAAAAAACACCTTATGCCTATTCGAAATATGGCGCTGAAACAGAGGTTTGGCGTGCTGGTCAAGAAGGACTTGAGTTTTGCATTGTCAATCCTGGTGTAATTTTAGGGAAAGGGAGTCCTGCCAACTTTATTTTAAATAAAATAAAAAAAGGATTTAGGTTTTACACCCCTGGAAACACGGGATATGTTCACGTTTCAGACGTTATTTCTGTCATGTCTCAATTGATGGAATCTGAGGTCAACGGAGAGCGCTTTATCTTGGTTGCGGAAAACTGGACCAATAAATCCCTCTATCAATTCCTACTTAAAAAAAATAAAAAAAACGAGAGGGTTTATTTAATCCCAAAATTCACATTCTATTTTTTATGGTTTGTAGAACACTCTTTAGAATTGATTTTTTTCAGAAAAAGAAAACTAACTCGGGCTTTAATAAAAGGCATGTATGAGCAAAAGAATATTAAAGGAGATAAAATTAAAACTAAACTTGATTTTGTCTACACTCCAATTGAAGAGGTTTTATAAGCAATCAGATCTGTTATTTAGCTATAATATCTAATTCTGCAACACTGTCTTTTAAAGCCAATAGCCTTTTTTCAATTTGTTTGTAAATCAATAAATATTCCTTGGGACTTTGCGCATAATAGTTTTTACTATTCACCAGTTGCATACTGTCGATACAATATTTTTCAAGAAAATAACCATCGCCCAACATGCTATTATATCCTTTCAAAGTATAGCCGCTGCTTCTCATAGACTTAAGCAAGTGCATGTCTAAAAGCACCTCTTCCATCAAATCTGGAGGAATCAAATCCTCTGGCGGTTTAACTTTGTCTTGCTGTGTACAGGAAAAGAATAAAAATATTATAGCAAAAAATAATGTGTTTTTCATTATAAAATTAATTCTTATGAAAGGTAAGTCTTTTACCTAAGCTATTTTCAATGATTTTTCCTTGATCGTAAACCATATTTCCGTTCACAAAAGTTTTTTCTACGGAAGCTTCGAAAGTTGTCCCCTCAAAAGGCGACCATTGACACTGATAAAGTAAATCACTTTTGATTACTGTATTTTTTTTCTCTAAATCAACCAAAACTAAATCTGCAAAATAACCTTCTTTTAAAAAACCACGCTTTTCAATATTAAACAAAATTGCGGGATTGTGACAGGCCTTTTGGACGAGTTTCTCGAATTCTATTTTGCCTCGCTTAACTGCCGTAAGCATCGCTGGCAGTGCATGTTGTACCAGCGGACCTCCCGATGGAGCTTTGGTATAAACTTGTTGTTTTTCCTCTAAAGTGTGGGGAGCATGATCGGTGGCCAAAACATCAATACGATCATCGTTCAAGGCTTTCCATAGGGCCTCGCGATCTGTTTTCTTCTTAATGGCAGGATTCCATTTTATTAAAGTCCCTTTCTCTTCATAATCTTCTTCTGAAAACCAAAGGTGGTGAACACAAACCTCAGCCGTAATTTTCTTCTCTTTCAAGGGAATATCATTTTCAAACAATTCTGTTTCTATGGCAGTCGACAAATGAAAAACATGAAGTCGAGCCCCAGTTTCTTTGGCAAGTTCTATTGCTCTTGAAGAGGATAAATAACAAGCTTTTTCGCTTCTTATTTCAGAGTGCTTTCCGATTGGAATGTCGTCTCCATATTCGGCAATAAAACGACTTAGGTTTTCCTTAATAGTCACTTCATCTTCGCAATGCACTGCAATGGGTAAATCGATATTAGAGAAAATCTCACGTAAAACTTCTGGATCGTCGACCAACATGTTTCCCGTAGATGAACCTAAGAACAATTTAAATCCGGGTATTTTACTTTTATCAATCGATATAATTTCTTTCAGATTATCATTCGTACCTCCAAAAAGAAAAGAATAATTCGCGATTGAATTTTGTGAGGCAATTTCAAACTTTTCCGCTAGCGCTTCACTTGAAGTCGTTTGAGGATTGGTGTTTGGCATTTCAAAAAAGGAGGTGATTCCTCCTGCAACTGCCGCCCTAGATTCTGAGGCTATCGTCGCCTTGTGAGTCAAGCCTGGCTCTCGAAAATGCACTTGGTCGTCAATCCAGCCAGGCATCAAATGTAGTCCGCTGGCATCAATGACGTTGTCCGCCAATTTTTGATCGATAAAATCAGCTATTTTATGGATCAGCGCTCCATGAATCAAAAGGTCTTTCTGAACGATTTCTCCCTCATTGACCAGCATTGCATTCTTAATCAGTACTGTTTCCATTCTGTTTTTTAAAAAAATCTTTTATTCGCAAATCTAAGACGCCATAGAGCGCTTCCCAAATTATATTTCCATTCATTTTAGAAATTCCCTTTTTCCGATCAGTAAAAACAATAGGGTATTCCTTAAAACTGAATCTTTTTCTCCAAGCTTTATACTTCATTTCTATTTGAAAAGCATAACCTACGAATTGAATTTCATCGAGGTTTAGCTCCTCCAATACATTTCGTTGATAACCTACGTAACCGGCTGTGGGATCTTTTATGGGCATAAAAGTGATTAAACGGACATAAATTGAGGCAAAATAAGACAGCAATATCCTACTCAAAGGCCAGTTCACAACATTAATCCCATCAACATATCTAGAGCCCACTATAAAATCAACATCACTTTCCAATAACTCAAGCATGGGAATCAATGCGTTAGGATCATGAGATAAATCAGCGTCCATCTCGAAAATGTATTCATAATTGTTTTTTAAAGCCCATTTAAAACCATGTATATAGGCTTTCCCAAGTCCTTCTTTAAGATTTCTAACTTCTAAAAACAACTTTTTGGGATATTTTGGCATGAGCTGGTTGACAGCGGCTGCCGTTCCATCGGGAGAAGAATCATCAACGATCAATACATCAAAACGCTTTAAAGAAAAGGTTTTTTCAAGCACCAATTTTACGTTTTCAACTTCGTTATAAGTGGGGATAATGACAAGTGCTTTTTTCATAAATTTCAATGTAAATTTACTAAAACACAAGAAATAAATTAAATAAATAAGAATACTTCCTTAATTTTATTTCATGTTTGAATGGACTGATCGATTACAAGCCTCAGGTGACTGGATTACTTTTATTTTATTCATGATTTTTGCGCTGTTGGCTTTTTTATCTCAGCGGCATTATTCACAATTTAGATTATTTGTGGATATAAGGAATTTGAATAATTATCTAAATATTTATGGAAAAGACAAATATTTAAGTCTTTTCCATCAGTTCAATTTGATTTTATTTTTCATCTCGTTGCTTACCTACGCACTTTATGCTCATTTTTTCTATCAAGAAATATTAATTTCTTTTTTAGGGGGAATTCAATTTTATGAAATTTTACTTTTCTTATTCAGCTTGGTAATTATTCGATACTTTGTACTGAAAATGATTTTAAACCCCATAGGATTAAAAAACACATTTGATCAAGTGTGCTTTAAAAGCCTGACAATTAAGGGGTTAATTGGCATAATGGGCAGTTGCTTTTTGTTACTTTATCGCTTCACTTTTCCTGACAATCATAACTTTCTTTTGATAAGTCTCCTAATTGTCTTTGTCTCTTCTTTCATATGTCACATAACAATTTATATTGAAATAACAAGGAAAAAACCTACGCATCTGCTATATATAATTTTATATCTTTGTGGATTCAAAATAGCGCCCTGGCTTTGGCTCTATTTAATATTGTATTAGGCCAAGAGAGGTAATTAAATTTAAACATATGAAAGTGAAAACCATTTTGGTTTCGCAACCTGAGCCAGCGAGTGAAAAATCCCCTTACGCACGTTTAAAAGAAAAACACAAACTAAAAATTGATTTTCGACCTTTCATTCATGTTGAAGGCATGTCTGCGAAAGAGGTTAGAAAACAAAAAATTAATTTTTCTGAATTTAATAATATTATCCTCACCAGCCGGAACGCTGTTGATCATTTTTTCAGACTGACTGAAGAAATGCGCTATAAAGTTCCAGATTCCACAAAATACTTCTGTCAATCAGAAGCCGTCGCTTACTATCTTCAAAAATATGTGGTTTATCGCAAGAGGAAGATTTATGTGGGCGAAAAAAGTGTAGCAGATTTGGAGTCTGTGTTTAAGAAGTTTGAAATTGAAAAATTCATGCTACCCACCTCGGATGTTGACAATCCGAAGATTCCTAACATTCTAGATGAAATCGGAGTTAAGTGGCAACGCGCACAGCTTTACAGAACCAAAGTGAGTGACCTCTCGGATCTAAGGGATGTGCACTATGATATTTTAGTGTTTTTTAGTCCTTCGGGAATCGAATCTCTGTTGCATAACTTTCCTGATTTTGAACAAAAAGATACAATGATAGCAGCTTATGGGAATGCTACTGTCAATGCTGCAAAAGCTGCACACCTAAGGGTCGATATCAATGCGCCCAGTCCTGAAACCCCCTCAATGAGCATGGCCATTGAAAAACATATTGTTGGGCTCAGCAAAAAATCTTTGGGAGTTTAAGCCTTTATTGATTTAATAAGTAAAAAGAACCAACCAAAAATAAGTAATGTTCCTCCTATGGGTGTTATTGGACCAATCCAAGATAGGTCTACTTTCATCACGGACTGGAGGGACAAAAAGAAGATGCTGAAAGAAAATAGTATTGTTCCCCAAAAGAAGAATCTATAAATCCACTTCTTGTCTTCTATTTGCATTACAGAAACCAACAGCAAAGCCAATCCGTGATACATCATGTATCGGGCACCAGTTTCAAAAGAGTGTAATGACGTTTCAGTTAATAATGTTTTTAAAAGGTGACTTGCAAAAGCTCCCAAAACAACTGAAAATAAAGCGAAAACCGCTCCTGCTATTCTGATTTTTTTCATTTAACTAATTTAAAGTAAAAAATATAAATTATAAAAAGGAATTCGCTTATATTTATTAACCAAATATAGGATTTTGATTAAAAATTTATAACAATGAAAATAACTAATGAAGAAATTTTAATAGATGGCTTAGATAAGATTATTCTTCGAGCGCTTATGAATGATGCAAGAAAATCAATTAATGAAATTGCAAAAACCGCTGGTATTTCAGGAGCGGCTGTTCACCAACGTTTAAAAAAACTAGAGCAAGCTCAACTCATCTCTGGTTCTCAAATCATATTAAACCCTAAGGTTTTAGGTTTTAAAACAATGGCTTTTATTGGGATTTACTTGGATAAAGCCATCCGAAATACTGAAGCAGTAAAGCAACTCGAAAAAATACCCGAAGTGATCGAATGTCATTACACCACAGGAAACTGGAGTGTGTTAATCAAAATATTGTGTAAAGACAATGAGCACCTAATGGGACTTTTAAATCATAAAATACAATCCATAGAGGGTATTTCTAGAACGGAGACTTTTATTTCTTTAAATCAACAGATTAAAAGACAAATTCAGATTTAATCATTTTTTCTGTTTTTAAGCGTCAAGAAGATGATCACAACTTGTAAAATCCCTGAGAGTATGTTGGCGGTAATAACTGCAATGCTATTGATTAAAATGCCATAGGCCAACCAAATAATAATTCCGACAAGCATGCAAACATACATTGAAAGCGACACTCCGTTTGAGCTTCGATTTTTCCATATTTTAACAACTTGAGGCACAAAAGCAAGAGTGGTGAACGTGGCTCCTACTAAACCAACAACTTCAACTAGAATGTCATTACTCATTAGATCACTATATTTATTATTTTCCCCGGGACAACAATTATCTTTTTCGGAGGATTTCCTTGAAGTTGATTTTGAGTTCTCTCCTCGTTAATCACTATCTCTTTAATTTCATCTATGCTTAAGCTTAATGAAAGCTTTAAAGTAAACCGCATCTTTCCATTAAATGAAACTGGATAATCTTTGGTTGTCTCTGTCACATGAGAGGGATCGAATAGAGGAAACGGCTCGAATTCAATACTTTTAGAGTGTCCCAAAACTGACCATAGTTCCTCACTGAAATGTGGAGCAAAAGGGGAAAGAAGAACTATAAATGGTGCTAGAATTTCACGGTTTGAGCATTTCAAAGCACTCAATTCATTAACGCAAATCATAAAAGTACTGATGCAAGTGTTAAAAGAATAACGCTCAATATCATCGGTTACCTTCTTTATGGTTTGGTGCAAAATCTTATAAGCTTCAGGCGAAGGCTTACTGTTAGTAACAATAAGTTTTTCTTGATCATAAAACAAGCGCCATGTTTTTTTTAGAAAATTATGTACACCGCTTATTCCAGCAGTATTCCAAGGCTTGTCTTGTTCTAGGGGCCCTAAAAACATTTCATACATCCGCAAGGTGTCTGCTCCGTAGGTTTCACATATTTCATCAGGATTGACCACATTATATTTCGACTTGGACATTTTTTCAACTTCTCTACCTACAATATATTTCCCTTCCTCAAGAATGAAATTGGACTGTTCAAAATCTTTTTGCCATGCTTTAACTTTTTCAATATCCAATTCGTCATTTAGATTAACGAAAGACACATCAACATGAATGGGCTCGACTTCTTGCCCTTTTATTAAACCTTTTGAAATAAAATCTTGAGTTCCTTTTTTACGATAAATAAAGGCTGAATTCCCAAGAATCATCCCTTGATTGATTAATTTTTTAGCATATTCATCAACAGGTAAATATCCACGATCATAAAGGAATTTTTGCCAAAACCTAGAATACAATAAATGTCCTGTCGCATGTTCGCCACCTCCGAGGTATAGGTCGACATCTTGCCAATAATTTAAGGCCTTATTTCCAACAAAACCCTCTTCATTTTGAGCATCCATATAGCGAATGAAGTACCAAGAACTCCCTGCCCAACCTGGCATGGTGTTTAATTCCAATGGAAAAATGGTTTCATTATCAATTTCGTCAAGGCTAACGACTTTTTCTAAGGCAGTGTTCCAAGCCCAATCTTTTGCATTACCCAAAGGTGGCTTCCCATCTTCGGTTGGTAAATATTTCTCAACTTCTGGTAATTTAAGCGGTAAATGTTCTGCTTTAAGCGGAAATGGAATTCCAGATTTAAAATAGATTGGAATGGGTTCCCCCCAATATCTCTGACGACTAAAAACAGCGTCTCTCAGACGAAAGTTAACAGTTCCTTTTCCAGCGTTTAATTCTTCAAGAGCATAAATGCTTCTTTTTACTGCTTTCTTATAAGGAAGACCATTTAAGAAATCCGAATTTATAAGTCCAACAGAGGCTTTTTCTGTATAGGCAGACTCTGAAATATCAATTTGATTGAAAATATTAATAATGAGTATGTCAAAATATTTTGCAAAATCATAGTCTCGCTGGTCACCGCAAGGAACAGCCATAACCGCTCCTGTTCCATAGCCCGCTAAGACATACTCACCAATCCATATTTGAATTTTTTCTTTGGTAAAAGGGTGAATGGCATAAGCTCCTGTAAAAACACCACTAATGTTTTTCACCTCTGATTGACGTTCTCGATCAGACTTTTTAGCAGCCTCAAGGATATAATTTTCTACAGCGCCTCTTTGCTCGGCAGTTGTTATTTTTTGAACCAATTCATGCTCTGGAGCCAGTGTCATAAAAGTGACACCAAAAATAGTATCGGGTCTTGTTGTGAAAACTTCAAGTCGATCTTGATGTCCTTCAACTTCGAAATAAACAGAAGCTCCAATAGATTTTCCAATCCAATTTCTCTGCATTTCCTTTAAAGAATCTGACCAATCTAATGTGTTTAAACCTTCGAGCAATCGATTGGCATAGGCGCCAATTCGCATGCTCCATTGTCTCATTTTCTTTTTTGTAACAGGGTGACCTCCTCGTTCAGAAACACCATTTATGATTTCATCATTAGCAAGAACTGTCCCTAATGCTGAACACCAGTTCACTTCCGTATCAGATAAATAAGTTAATCTGTATTTTAATAAAACCTCCTCCTTTTCTAATGCTCCCATAGCATTCCACTCGTCGGCACTAAATTCAGGAATATTATTATCGCAATTGGCGTTAACATTTACATTTCCTTCCGCTTCAAAACTTGCAATCAATTTACTTATCGGCTGGGCTTTATCTTCATCTAAACAATAATAGGAATCAAAAAGTAATAAAAAAATCCATTGCGTCCACCGATAATAATCTGGGCTAGAAGTCTGCACTTCCCTACTCCAATCAAACGAAAATCCCATTCGATCGAGTTGTTTGCGATAGCGTTTGATGTTTGTTGCTGTGGTTTTTGCTGGGTGTTGGCCCGTTTGTATGGCATATTGTTCAGCTGGGAGCCCAAAAGAATCGTATCCCTGAGGATGCAGCACATTAAATCCCTTATGTCGCTTAAATCGCGCTACTATATCACTTGCGATATATCCCAGCGGATGTCCAACATGCAATCCTGCTCCGGAAGGATAAGGAAACATGTCTAAGACATAATATTTAGGTTTATCACTTTGGTTTTCAGCTTTAAAGGTTTGTTGAACAGACCAGAAATTTTGCCATTTTTTTTCAATTTTTTGAAAATCGTATATCACTACCTTGCATGTTTTTGAAGCCGTAAAAATACGTTTATTGAATGAAAGGAAAAAAGTTTATGTCTCCCTTCATTCTTTTTTAAAACGGGTTTCCTATTTTTACTTAAAATATCCGAATATTTTGAAACAAAAACCTGAAGAAAAATATTATAAACGCCGATTGATTTCGAGTTACTTTTCTGTGGTATTAAGCATCACTTTGGTTTTGTTTTTAATAGGAATCTTAGGCTTATTACTCCTTAACTCAAGAAAAGTTGCAGACCACTTTAAGGAACAAATTGCAATGACCGTATATCTTAAAGACTCTGCAAAAGAAATTGAAATTAAGCAATTACAAAAAACCTTAAGTCTTGAAGTCGCAACTAAGAAAGCAATTTTCATTACCAAAGAGGAAGCTTCGGCAGTTCATGCAAACGAAATCGGAGAGGATTTCATGGAGTTTTTAGGATACAATCCGCTACTTAACTCCATCGATGTCTATTTTAAAGCGGCCTATGTCACTCCTTCTTTAATAGAAAAAATTAAAACAAATTTGGAGAATTATAGCTACGTTAATGAAGTTAATTACGATCAACCCTTACTGGAATTATTAGACGAAAACATCAAGAAAATAACTTATTGGATGCTTTTCGCGAGTCTTATTTTCGTCTTGGTTGCTGTCTTGTTGATCAACAGTTCTATCCGGCTTTCGATCTACTCCAAACGACTTATAATCAAAACAATGCAATTGGTGGGGGCCACCAAAAGTTTTATTAGAAAACCATTCATTAAGACCAACATTTTAATGAGTTTTATTGGTTCCATAATGGCCTTGCTTGCACTCAGTGGTGTAATCTATGAAATGAACAAACGCTTTCCTGAATTGCAGATTCTAAACAACCCCCTCGAACCAGCGCTTATTTTTGTTAGCGTTTTCTTTTTAGGGTTGGGGATCACACTAATTAGCACTTTATTTGCAATGCAACGCTACCTAAATCTCAAATCTGATGCTGTATATTAAATCAATTATATGAGTAATATTAAACCCAAAAAACAATTATTGTTTGGAAAGAGAAATTATAAATTCTTGATGTTTTCCATCCTATTAATCACACTCGGATTTATTTTAATGTCAGGTGGAGGAAGTGATGATCCAAATGTTTTTAATCCTGAAATATTTAACTTCCGAAGGATTCGTTTGGCGCCAACTGTCATCCTTGTTGGATTTGCCATGGCAATCTACGCCATACTTACAGCTCCAAAGAAAAGTAAATGAGTTTATTTGAAAGCCTAATCCTTGGAATTATCCAAGGGCTCACAGAGTTCCTGCCGGTTTCTTCAAGTGGTCATCTAGAGATTTTTAAAGAAATATTTAGCAGTGACTACCAGCCAAAAGAAAGTTTATTAATCACCATCACACTTCATGCGGCTACGGCGATGAGCACTTTGTTTTATTTTAGAAAAGACATCGGTTTTATATTTAAAGAATTGTTGCGATTTGAGAAAAGTGAAAGTTTATATTTTGCACTTAAAATTATATTGTCAATGATTCCTGCGGTTATTGTAGGACTATTTTTTGAAGATTTTATTGCAAGTTTATTTGACAGAAACCTTTTGCTGGTTGGTTTTATGCTACTAATCACCGCCTTTTTATTATTTCAAGCAGATCGCATTGGTAAAAACAACAAACCCTTGAATTATCGTTCTGCCCTATTAATCGGAGTCATACAAGCGATTGCAATTCTTCCAGGGATTTCAAGAAGTGGTGCGACGATTGCTTTGGCAGTTTTGCTCGGTATTGATAGAGAAAGAGCGGCTAGATTTTCTTTTCTAATGGTCATTCCTCTTATTTTTGGAAGTATGGCGAAAAGTCTTTTAGAAATCGATTCTGTTACCCAGTCTCCAGATTACCTTTCCCTTTTGGTTGGATTTATTGCAGCATTTATTACTGGAATTTTTGCTTGCAAATGGATGATTGCACTCGTTAAGAAAAGCCAATTGAAATACTTTAGCTTTTACTGCATCGTTGTAGGTGTTATTGCCATTGTCTATGCATTCTAAATTAGAACTTAACGAAACTTTAGTAACCGAAGGGCAATTGCTTTTGATTGATAAACCCCTAAACTGGACTTCTTTTCAGGTCGTTAATAAAATTCGTTGGGAGTTAAAAAACAAGTTTGGCATTAAAAAGCTAAAAGTGGGACATGCGGGGACTTTAGATCCATTAGCAACAGGTCTTTTGTTGGTGTGTACTGGGAAAATGACAAAGAAAATTTCTGAGATTCAAGCACTGGTGAAGGAATACACTGGAACATTTACATTGGGAGCCACCACCCCGTCTTATGATCTTGAAACTCCTATTGACGGTACCTTCCCAATAGACCACCTCGATGACAATGCCCTAAAGGAAGTCATCAATCAATTTACTGGAGTAGTGGATCAATATCCTCCAGTTTTCTCAGCGATAAAGAAAGATGGCAAAAGACTCTATGAATATGCCAGAAAGGGTGAAGAAATTAAGATTAAATCGAGACAGGTTGAAATTTTAGCGTTTGAACTGACAAAAATTAAGCTACCAACAATAGATTTTTATGTAAAATGCTCGAAAGGCACCTACATCAGGTCTTTGGCCAATGATTATGGAAAAGCCTTAGGGTCAGGTGCTCATCTGAGTAGTTTAAGAAGAACCGCTATTGGCTTGCATCGCATTGAAGATGCTTATACTATTGAACAAATTACAGCAGAACTAGAAGTAATATAATCCCAACTTAATAGCTTTAGATTCTTTGTTTTTTAATAATTTTACCAAAACATACGCTTTCCATGAATTTAACTACGGATGAAATTCAAGAACGTCTTCATAAAAAAGGTTATTTAGATTTATCTGTTTCTAAAGATATTGACCTGGTTGCCGAAATAAATCGTCTTAAAAAAGAAAAGAACGCAGTAATTCTGGCGCATTATTATCAAGAACCAGAAATTCAAGAACTTGCTGATTATCTCGGAGACAGTCTTTTTCTTGCCCAAGCTGCAGAAAAAGTTGCTGCGGACATTATCGTTTTTGCGGGGGTGCACTTCATGGCGGAGACTGCAAAAATAATCAACCCTAACAAAAAAGTATTGCTCCCTGACTTGAAAGCAGGTTGTTCGTTAGCCGACTCCTGTCCCCCAGATGAATTTGAAAAATTTATTTCAAAACATCCCGGTGCTCATGTGGTGACCTACATTAATTGTTCGGCGGAAATAAAAGCATTGAGCACTATTGTTTGCACGTCTAGTAATGCTGTAAGAATTATAGAGTCGATTCCTAAAAATGAAACCATCATTTTTGCACCTGACAGAAATCTAGGGCGTTATCTGATTAGAGAAACTGGGAGAGACATGATATTGTGGGACGGATCATGCATTGTGCATGAGGCCTTTTCATTCGATAGAATCGTTGCACTTGCCAAAGAGCATCCTAAGGCTAAGTTTATCGCCCATCCTGAAAGTGAATCTCAAGTTTTGGATATTGCCCATTATGTAGGGAGCACTTCGGGATTATTAAAATATGTTCAAGAAGATGAAGCAACTTCGTTTATCGTAGCTACCGAAGCAGGAATTTTACATGAAATGCAAAAACGTTGCCCTGAAAAAACATTTATTCCTGCACCAGTAGAAGACGAAACTTGTGCTTGTAGTGAGTGTGCATTTATGAAACTCAATACCCTTGAAAAACTCTATTTGTGTTTAGAACACGAACAACCTGAGGTCATTTTATCTCAAGAATTGATAGACAAAGCAAAGTTACCCATCACACGAATGTTGACTTTAGGTTAAGCATATGATTACTAATGTTCTAGTTATCGGCAGTGGAATTTCTGGCTTGACCTATGCGATTAAGGTAGCAGAAAAAAATCCTGAATTAGGGATCGTTATGATCTCTAAGAATAATCTGTTGGAGAGTAACACACGTTATGCTCAAGGTGGAATTGCGGTGGTTTCTAATTTTAAAAATGATTCCTTCGAAAAGCACATCTCTGATACTCAAATTGCAGGTGCAGGGAAATGCAACGAAGCTGTTGTCCGATTTGTTGTTGAGGAAGGGCACGATCGGGTTCAAGAATTGATCGAATGGGGCACGCACTTTGACACAAATAAAAACACACTTCATTTAACCAAGGAAGGAGGACATTCTGAAAAAAGAATCATCCATAATAAAGATCGAACTGGGCTTGAAATACAACAAGCTTTAATTAAAAAAATAAAAACTTTCCCTAACATCGCCTTGTTAGAGAACCACACCTTGGTTGATTTAATTACGGATCACCACACTGGGAGTGACTTCAAGCGTTGTTATGGCGCATACGTCATCTCAAACACCCAACAAGAAATTATTAAGATTTCTGCTCAAATCACCATTCTTTCTACTGGGGGCGCTGGTCAATTATTTTCCCACACCACCAACCCTAAGAATGCAACTGGTGATGGTCTTGGTGCTGCATATCGTGCCAAAGTAAAAATTGAAGGACTGCCCTTTGTTCAATTTCACCCCACTGCCCTATTTCCAAAAATAAAAGACAATACGTTTTTAATTTCTGAAGCAGTTCGTGGAGAAGGTGCGCTACTTGTAACGAAAAGCGGAAAGCGATTCATGCCTGATTATGACTCAAATGCTGAGCTCGCTCCTCGAGACATTGTTGCAAGATCTATCGCACAAGAAATCATAAAATCAGGAGATGACTTTGTTTATCTTGATTGTAGTAAAATTAGTGAAGAGGAATTTCATAATCATTTTCCTACGATTCAACAAAGCTGTAATTCTGTAGGAATTAATCCTCCAAAAGATTTCATACCAGTGATCCCTGCTGCACATTATTTCTGTGGCGGATTAGAAGTCAACGAACAAGGAGAAACAGCACTAAAGGGGCTCTATGCAATTGGTGAATGCAGCCATACTGGGCTTCATGGGGCCAACAGATTGGCTTCCAATTCTCTGCTCGAATCTTTGGTTTTTTCTCATCGTGCAGCTTTAGATTCTTTAAAGCAGTTAAAAGAAATTCTCCCCACTGTTTCTTTTTATGAATCAATTCCTGAATGGAAAGGCGAACATTATATTTCCAATGAAAAAATAAGTGCTATTGGTAAATTAAAAAAAGAACTGCAAGAAGTGATGAGTTCCAAGGTGGGGATTTTCAAAACATCTAAGGGTCTTTTAGAAGCAGAAATTGGACTTAAAAAAATATTTCTTGAAACCCAAGAAATTTATAAGCAAAACAAATTAACGCTTGGCGTTTGTGAACTAAGAAACATGGTCAGTGTTGCTTACCTTATGATCAAACAATCTCAGGAGCTCAACGCTAACGTTGGCGTATTTTACAATCACGATTATGCATGATAATTTCTATTCAAAATACAGTATCGAAATTGATCGTTTCATAAAACAATCCTTACAGGAAGACATTGAAACTGGTGACCACAGCAGCAGTGCCTGTTTGGACAGTGACAAAATCGAAACTGCTCACTTGCTAGTAAAAGAGCCTTGTGTTATTGCTGGAATTTCATTGGCAGAGAAAATTTTTAAAGAATTTGACCCCGAACTAACCCTTGAAAAATACTTCGAAGAAGGAACAGGGCTTGAAAAAGGAGAAATCGTTTTCTCAGTAACAGGAAAAGCAAAATCTATTCTGGCTACAGAACGTTTGGTGTTGAATTGCATGCAACGAATGAGCGGAATTGCTTCATTAACAAAAAGCTTAACTGACGAAATCGCACACACCCATTGTAAGATTTTGGACACCCGAAAGACAACCCCCGGTTTCCGCTATCCTGAAAAATGGGCGGTTGTCATCGGGGGAGGATACAACCACAGAATGGGACTTTTCGATGCCATTATGATCAAGGACAATCATGTTGATTTTTGTGGTGGAATGAAAAAAACATTAGAGAAAACAAAATCATATTTAGAAAAAAACATGCTCAATATTCCCGTAATTGTTGAAGTAAGAAATCAAAAAGAGATTACGGAGACGCTTAATTTCCCTTGGATTAAACGAATTCTTTTAGACAACATGAATGTCAAGGAGTTAATTAAAAGCATAAAATTAATCGATGGAAGTTTTCCGACGGAAGCTTCTGGAAATATAACTTCCAAAAACCTAATCCCAATTGCAGAAACTGGAGTGGACTACCTCTCGATGGGTGCCTTGACACATTCTGCTAGAAATATTGATTTGAGTTTAAAGGCATTATAAGAATCGCTCTATATTTGCTATATTAGCACGAATATTTTTTTCCATCCATGAAATACAAAAGAATCTTGTTGAAGCTAAGCGGTGAAGCGCTTATGGGAGATCAAAACCACGGTATAGATCCAGTTCGAATGAAGGAATATGCCGAGGAGATAAAACAGATTCAACAAACAGGAACTGAAATTGCCATTGTAATTGGTGGTGGAAATATTTTTAGAGGGGTTTCTGGAGCTAGTAAAGGAATGGATCGTGTTCAAGCAGATTACATGGGAATGCTTGCTACCGTTATTAATGGTCTTGCACTTCAAAGTGCTCTAGAAAATGCAGATGTCCCAACACGATTACAAACCGCAATTAGAATTGAAGCCATTGCTGAACCTTTTATTAAGAGAAGAGCTACGAGGCATTTGGAAAAAGGAAGAGTTGTCATTTTTGGATCAGGAACAGGAAATCCATATTTCACAACTGACTCCGCAGCAGTGCTTCGGGCGATAGAAATCAATGCTGATGTTATCCTGAAAGGAACTCGCGTAGATGGAATATACAGTGAAGATCCAGAAAAAAACAAAGAAGCGATTAAGTTCGATTCCCTTTCTTTTGAGGAAGTATTAAAAAAAGGATTGAAAGTAATGGATACTACAGCCTTCACACTCAGTCAAGAAAACAATCTCCCTATTATTGTCTTTGATATGAATACAAAAGGTAATTTGAGTAAAATAATCAACGGTGAAAACATCGGAACACGTGTCATTTAATACCATTATCAATAATGAATGAAGAAATACTAATCATCATTGAGACTGTTAAAGAAAGTATGGAGTCTTCCATTCTTCATTTAGAAAAAGAGTTACTCAATGTAAGGGCAGGAAAAGCAAACCCCGTAATGCTTAAAAGCATTATGGTTGATTATTATGGAACTGCTACACCTCTGAGCCAAATCGCTAATGTAAACACTCCTGATGCGAGAACGCTATCTATTCAGCCATGGGAAAAAACATTACTCTCTGAAATCGAAAAAGCAATTCTTCATGCAAACATTGGATTCAATCCAATGAACAATGGAGAGTCAATTATCATCAATGTTCCGCCTTTAACTGAAGAAAGAAGAAAGGATTTGGTCAAGCTTGCAAAAACTGAAGCTGAAAACGCAAAAGTTGGAATTCGAAATGCGAGAAAGGATGGGAACACTGAAATTAAAAAATCTGATGCTTCAGAAGACCTCCAAAAAAATGCTGAAATTGATATCCAAGAATTAACAGATAACTTTATTAATAAAGTAGATCAAATATTTTCTGCCAAAGAGAAAGAAATACTCACGGTATAATTAAATCCCAAAAAGCAACGTGCCGAAAACAAAAAAGAAAACCAAGACTAACTTTTGGGAAGTCGTTGCTCATCTAATTCTCAGGAATCGGATATTAATTTTAATCATACTCGCATTTGTTACTGCATTCTGGACCACCCAATGGAAGTACATGCAGTTTACTTTTTCAGAAGCTAACCTCTTGCCTGACGACCATCCAGAAAACATCATTTATGACGAGTTTATAGACATCTTCGGTGAGGAAGGAAACCTAATCGTGATTGCCGTTAAAGACACAACTTTCTTTAACAAAGATAAATTCAATAAGTGGAACACTTTTAATCAAAGTATTAACGATTTTCCTGAAGTAGATTTTATTCTTTCCGTCAAGAACATTCAGGAGTTGGTCAAGGACGATGCTAAAAAACAGTTCCAAGTAAAACCTGTTTTTGAAAACGAATCCTTTGATGAAAAATCCATTGACCAACTAAAGGAAAAGCTTTTTTTAGAACTTCCATTTTATGAAAACATTCTTTACAGCAAGGATAAAAAAACAATTCGAACTGCGATTTATTTAGACAAAGAAATCGTAAACACGGCACAAAGGAAAAATTTTATATTCAAAACTTTCATCCCACTTGTGGAGTCATTTGAGGAAGAAACCGGGTTGGATGTAAAGGTCTCAGGTATGCCCTACATCAGAACCCTGAACGCGCAAAATATTGTCGATGAAATTGGTCTTTTTGTAATCTCTGCAATGTTACTCACCACACTGATATTCTTCTTATTCTTTCGTTCCTATCGCGCCACTTTTATTTCAATGTTTGTCGTGGTCATTGGCGTTATGTGGGCCTTTGGGATTTTAGGTTGGTTGGGTTATGAAATCACCGTTCTGACCGCTCTGATCCCTCCTCTTATCATCGTAATTGGGATTCCGAACTGTATCTTCTTAATTAACAAATACCAACAAGAAGTTGCCAAACACGGCAACAAGGCAAAATCATTGCATCGGGTAATTATGAAAATTGGGAATGCAACCTTGATGACCAATCTGACAACCGCTTCAGGGTTTGCGACCTTTATTCTTACAGATAGTAAAATTTTAAAAGAATTTGGAATCGTAGCCTCCATTAATATTATCGCAATTTTCCTTTTGTCTTTGTTGATCATTCCAGTAGTTTATAGCTTTATGAATCGGCCCAATGAAAAGCACCTAAAACATCTTAGCAACAACTATATTAAAAGTTTTGTTGGTTGGATGGAGAGCAAAGTGAGACACAAAAGAATCAATGTTTATATAATATCGCTTGTAAGCTTAGTTTTTGGTATTATCGGAATTTATCAAATAAATATTTCAGGAAGTATTATTGAAGACATGCCCAAGAAATCTGCATTTTTTCAAGACATTCTATTTTTTGATAAAGAATTCAATGGTATTGTACCTATAGAAATCATCATAAATACTAAAAGAAAAGGAGGAGCCAACAGACTCACCACACTAAAGCGGATGAATCAACTGGAAGTATACATTAAAGACATCCCTCAGCTCTCTCCCTCTATTTCCTCAGTGAATGGATTAAAGTTTATTAAACAAGCTTATTACAACGGTAACCCCAATTATTATAAAATCCCAACTTCTCAAGAAAACACTTTTATTTTAGGGTATTTAAAAAACGCTGACCAGTCCAAAAATTTAATGGAAAATTATGTTGATAAGACGGGACAATACAGTCGAATGACGACCTTCATGCAGGACATCAAAACAGATCGTATGGAAGCCATTGAGGCGGATCTTTTAAAACAGATTGATAAAATTTTTCCTCCAGATCGTTTTGAAGTAAAAATGACTGGGAAATCTTTATTGTACCTTAAAGGAACACATTATTTAATCAGAAACCTGATCATTTCTTTGTCTCTTGCGATTTTGTTGATCGCACTTTTTATGGCCTACATGTTTAGGTCGTTCAAAATGATTGTCATTTCTTTAATTCCAAACCTATTGCCATTAATCATCACTGCTGGAGTGATGGGATTCACTGGCATCCCCTTAAAACCATCAACCATCCTGGTCTTTAGTATCGCCTTTGGAATATCGGTAGATGACACCATTCACTTTTTGGCAAAGTACCGGCAAGAACTCATTGAAAATAATTGGAGAATAAAAACTGCTGTTTACGCTGCCCTAAGAGAAACTGGCATTAGCATGTTTTATACCTCCATTGTTTTGTTCTTTGGATTTGCGGTGTTTATGACTTCAAATTTCGGAGGAACTGTGGCACTTGGAGGGTTGGTTTCTGTTACACTTTTGTTTGCGATGTTGGCCAATTTAATTCTTTTACCTTCCCTTTTGATTTCTCTAGAAGACACCATGAGTAATGAAAAGGTGATGAAAGAACCTAAGTTCAATATTATTTCCGAAGACGCAGAGAAAAAATCCTAAGTAGATTTTGGAAATAAGCATATCTTTGCATCGAAAAACACATTTCCATGTCCATTATTCGATTAGTAGATCTATTAAAAAACCCTGAGAGTAACAAAGAAGTTCAAGTAAATGGTTGGGTACGAACCTTTCGTGCCAACCGATTCATTGCACTTAATGATGGCTCAACAATAGAAAACCTGCAATGTGTTGTAGACTTTGAGAAAACAGAAGAAAGTCTATTAAAAAAAATCAACACTGGAGCCGCCGTGAAAATCAAGGGCAAGCTCGTTGAGAGCATGGGTAAAGGGCAAAGTGTAGAGGTAATTGTAGAAGACATTGAAATCGTTGGAGAAGCAGATCCTGAGACTTATCCGATTCAGCCTAAAAAACACAGCTTTGAATTTTTAAGAGAAAAAGCACATTTAAGAGTTCGCACCGCAACGTTCAGTTCGGTAATGAGAATTCGATCGGTACTTTCATTTGCAATACATCAATTTTTCCAAGATAAAGGCTTTATTAATGTTCACACTCCCATCATCACAGGAAGTGATGCGGAAGGGGCTGGAGAAATGTTTAGGGTCAGTGTATTGGATGCTAAAAAACCACCTTTAGAGGATTCTGGTGAAGTTAATTATAAAGAAGATTTTTTCGGAAAAGAAACTAACTTAACCGTTTCAGGACAATTGGAAGCTGAAGCTTATGCACAAGCCATGGGGAAAGTTTATACTTTTGGACCAACCTTCCGTGCTGAAAACTCGAACACTACAAGACACTTGGCTGAGTTTTGGATGATTGAACCCGAAATGGCATTCTGTGATCTTAATGAAAACATGGATTTGGCTGAAGAATTTATTAAATTTACTTTAAAGTATATTTTAGAAAAATGCCCTAAGGATCTTGAGTTTTTAGACAAGCGTCTCGCAGACGAGGAGAAAACAAAACCTCAAAACATGAGAAGTGATATGGGGCTTATGGAAAAAATTAAATTCGTTGTTGAAAATGATTTTAAAAGAGTTTCCTATACCGAAGCCATCGAAATCCTCAGGAATTCAAAGCCTAATAAAAAAAAGAAATTCGATTATATAATTGAGGAATGGGGAGCTGACCTACAAAGTGAACACGAACGCTTTTTAGTTGAAAAACATTTTAAAGCACCCGTAATATTGTTTGACTATCCTGCTAAAATAAAAGCCTTTTACATGCGGATGAACGAAGATCAAAAGACAGTTCGCGCCATGGACATACTTTTCCCAGGAATTGGTGAAATCGTTGGTGGTTCGCAACGTGAGGAACGATTAGACGTTCTTGAAAAAAGAATTGAAGAACTGGGTGTAGACGCTGAAGAGCTTTGGTGGTACCTTGACTTAAGACGTTTTGGAAGCACACCCCACAGTGGTTTTGGCCTTGGATTTGAACGCTTGGTACTCTTCGCTACGGGCATGAGTAATATCCGGGATGTGATTCCATTCCCGCGCACCCCACAAAATGCATCTTTCTGATGAAAATCATTAAGCGTACTTTTTTATATCTTTATGGAACAGAAAAGTAATCATGCTTAAACAACAGCTCCAAATAAAGCTTTCTCAAAAACTGTCTCCACAACAGATTCAGTTGATGAAACTCATCCAATTGTCTACACAGGAGTTGGAGCAAAGGATTCAAGCTGAAATTGGGGAGAACCCAGCACTGGATAGCGGAAAAGAAATTGATGAATCTGAAGTTAGTCAAGAAGAATATCCTGAATATGGTGAAGATAATATTGACATTCAAGACATTGATATTGATGCTTATTTGAGTGATGATGAAATTCCTAGTTACCGTTTTCAGTCCAACAATCAATCGTCTGACGATGAGGAAAAATCAATGCCTTTCTCAGGAAGAATTAGTTTTCATGAATATTTAGAAAATCAACTTCAAAATTTAATTCTTAACGATTTTGAAAAACCCATTGCTGAGTTTCTGATTGGAAGTATCGACAACAGTGGCTACCTCAGAAGATCAGATGATGAAATTATAGATGACTTGGCATTTACTGAGAACATCAACCTTACGAAAGAGGAACTGAATCAGGTGCTAAAAAAAGTTCAATCTTTAGATCCACCAGGGGTCGCAGCCCGTTCTCTTCAAGAATGTCTCTCGCTTCAGTTGGAAAGAAAAACTAAAGATCGACCCACTGTTAAAATAGCCAAGTCCATCATTGATAATAGTTTCGAGGAGTTTTCAAGAAAGCATTATAAAAAACTTCAGGATCGGTTTCATCTCACTGAAGAGGAATTGAGATCAGTTTTTGATGAAATCTCTAAGTTAAATCCCAAGCCCGGAGGAGCCCTTTCTGATTATAGTCAAAACAATCATATTTTACCCGATTTCACTTTACTGATTGAAAACGGAGAATTAAAAGTTAGTCTAAACCGAAGAAATGCCCCTGAGCTTCACATTTCTAACAATTACAAAGAAATGCTTAATGGCTATTCCCAAGATCCGAATAAGTCCAAACCTCAGCAAGAAGCAATACAATTCATAAAACAAAAATTAGACTCGGCGAAATGGTTCATCGATGCCATTGAACAAAGGCATCAAACCTTATTCCTGACCATCAATGCAATTGTCTCTTATCAGAAGGAGTACTTCCTAACTGGAGACGAGCACCGACTTAAACCCATGATTCTTAAAGACATTGCTGACATAATCAAGATGGATATTTCAACGGTTTCTCGTGTTGCAAACAGTAAATACATCGACACCCCTTATGGAGTGATGTTATTAAAAAGCTTGTTTTCGGAGGGAATGAAAAATGATGAAGGTGAAGATATTTCCACCATTGAAATCAAAAACATTTTGGGGAAATTAATTGCTGAAGAAGACAAAAAAAGGCCTCTGGCTGATCAGGCCCTTTCAGCACTTCTAAAAGAAAAGGGGTTCAGCGTTGCAAGAAGAACTGTGGCCAAATATAGAGAGCAATTAGACCTACCGGTTGCTAGACTTCGAAAGTATATTTAAATTATAATAGGTAAAAAATCAACCCAACTTTTAGTGCTCTTACCTCCAGCTCGGTTCCATCAGAAAGCGAAAATTCTGATTTATAAATTAAATCTAAATCGTATTCAAAATACAAATTCCAAGTGTTGTATCCCATGCTCAGGTATAAGGAACTGATATTATTATTTATCATCTTGGTTCGCGATTTACCAACGGTGGGAGATTCAAACTTTTTATCAAAATTATGACTGTATTTTATACCTCCATATATTCTCCAAAAAGCAGTCTCTGTGGATGTTGAAGTTCTCCAACGAAATTCAAGTGGAAAAGTGACCGATGAATAAGTGAGTTTGTTTTTCGAATCATTCAAATGAGATAGGTTTAAATCATTGTTCGAATTTTCTAGTAGGTTTAAATTGGAATTAAAATGAGTGAAGCCATAACCCAAACCAATCCCTAGTGCAAAATTTCCTTTTGAATTTAATGGAATGTCACGAATAAATCCTAATTGAAAATAATTCGAAAAACCATTTTGTTTAAATTCAGGAATTCCTTGATCTTGAATCGCCAATGAAAATCCAATATAAAACTGATCTTCTCGATATTTGCCAATACGATCTACTTCTTGCGAATGGGCAAAAAAAGCAAGTAAATAAAAGAAGGTCAATAAAAAAAAAGGACGCGTCATTTTAAAAAATCAATGGATAAAAGATAAAGTTAACACTAAACATTAAAAAAATGGTAAAAAAAAAGTGCCGCAAGGGCACTTTTAAACAGTTTTAAAAATAATTAATCACGGTTTTGAGTATAATCCCCAATACGTGTTGTATAATTAATTTTCAATGCATTCACTTTACGCAATTCTTGCTTGATATCTGTGATTAGGCCCATTTTTGTATCACCATCCACTTTGAGTGAAGTCGTTAATACATTTTGAAGCTCTTGCCGCTTAGAGGCGCGTTCTGCGAGAACGAAAGCAGCTACTTCTGAAACCGTTGCAAACTTGTCATTGAGCTGAATTCTAGGCTGAGATCCGTATTTGTCAGTATACCTTGGAGATGGTTGACCAGCATAAATATACATGACACGATCCTTCTTGTCTAATTTTTGAATTTGATCGGCGGCAGGCAATTTGTTTTTCACCATCAAGGTGCTGTCGCGCATTACCGTTGCTACCATAAAAAAGAACAACAACATAAAGACAATATCAGGTAAAGATGCCGTAGATATGACAGGTAATTCGCCTCCTTTTTTCTTTTTAAACTTTGACATTTCTAGTTTTAATTTTAGTTTTTACTTGGTTCTGCTTCAGATAGTTTCTGAGGAAACATTCCCTTAACTACATCCAACTTAGGCTTGAGACTCATTTTCTGATCGGGAGTCGTTCTGGGATCTGAATACTTCTTGTTGGCTTCAACAAAAGTTAAACCAACATTGGGATACAGTCTCCTAAACTCTCGATCTCTGAGATCGTTATAAGCAGCAACCAATTCATTTTGAACAGAAATATAAACCTTATATGAAGTTTCTCTATCGTTCTTAAGAGAAATAATTGCTTTTACGGGATTGTCCGAAGATTTTGGATCTCTAGGTCCTTGGCAAAAATCACATGCGTCTTCCGCTACTCCTCCCCCATTGTCGAGGAATTCTACTGCCAATGAACGCAAATCTTCAATACTGGTCAATTCTTCTTCAACCAACAATTGATTATTTTTATTCACAACCACAGTGAAAATATTTTTCTGCTTAATGATCGGTGGATCCTCAACATCCTCGATGGGAGGAAGCTTTCTGTTAATTCCGCTATCGGTTTCTATGGTAGTTGTCACCAAAAAGAAAATCAATAACAGAAAAGCAATGTCCGCCATAGACCCCGCGTTAACTTCGGGTGCTGAACGTTTGGCCATAATTGATTATTTTTTAATGATTCTTTTTAATCCGGAAGCCAACATTAAACCGATGGCAATGATCGCCAAGATGTAAAACATTCGAATTCCAGTACCTACCCATTTGGAACCGTTTGCTGATAAAAACTCACCATCTTTCATTGGTGTTTCCACACCGTCAGAAAGGACGTAAGAAATTACAAGTACAACGGCAAAAAATCCAATAGATAAGCCTGCTTTTTTCAATTTTTCTTTGTCAGAAAACAAGCCTTTGATTGTAAACACCAAAGTAATTCCGATGGTGAGATACAATATCACTTTAGCAAGCTCAACCAATGGGGACACGACACCGTAATCGCCCATCGAAGCTGCTAGTTTAATGTCATCATCTCCTGCCCCAAGGATTCTAAGAAGGAAAATCCCTCCGAGAACACCCAACAAGGCACTGATGATTTTGACTATATTTTGAAGTTTCATATGCTTCTAATTAGGTTGTAAGTTGTTATTTCTTTTGAGCTACAAGAATATCAATCAACGTGATTGAAGCGTCTTCCATATCATTCACAATACTATCAATCTTTGCGATGATGTAATTGTAAAAGATCTGTAGGATAATCGCAACGATCAATCCAAATACTGTAGTCAAAAGTGCAACTTTAATACCCCCTGCAACAAGTGAAGGTTGCATGTCACCGGCAGCTTCAATTTTATCAAAGGCCTGAATCATTCCGATTACAGTTCCCATGAAACCAAGCATTGGCGCCAATGCGATGAATAATGATATCCAAGACACATTTTTCTCTAACTGTCCCATCTGGACACCTCCATAAGCCACAACTGCTTTCTCAGCGCTTTCAACGCCTTCGTTGGCACGATCTAAACCTTGATAGAAGATAGAAGCAACAGGGCCTTTTGTATCTCTACAAAGTTCTTTGGCAGCCTCAACACCTCCAGAAGCCAAAGCTTCCTCTACGCCACTCGTAAGTTTTTGCGTATTGGTTGTTGCAAGATTAAGATAAATGATACGTTCGATGGCAATTGCCAATCCAAGAATCAAACAAATCAGTACAATCCCCATAAAACCAGGACCTCCTTCAATAAATCTTTTTTTAAGTTCTTGTGTAAAAGACACTTCCGCGGGTACTTCAGCCGAAGCTTCTTCAACTACAGCAGCAGGTGCTTCTTCAACAACTTGGATTTCTTCCGTAACGGCTTCTTCTTGTTGTTCTGTTTCATCCTGAGGGATGTTGGCGTTAGCGGTACTCGCATAAGTCAATGTTTGGGTCATTAAAATCCCAAAAAAGCTTAGGGCAAAAAATAATTTTCTCATTTTAATCAAAGTTTTGTTCTAATGTTTTAAAGTCTAAAGATAAAAAAAAATACATACGATTGTATTTTTTTTGCAGAGAGGAAGGGATTCGAACCCTCGATACGCTTTTGGCGTATACACGCTTTCCAAGCGTGCGCCTTCGACCACTCGGCCACCTCTCTTTACCTTAATTTATATTCAGCCCTAATAAACAAAAAAAAATATGTCTTTAAAAATTTTAAAACAACAAAGATATCGTGTAAGATTCTGGTTTTAAGCCACTTGGTTATTTTGGCTAAATTTTAAATATGGAAAGGGCAGTATTCGTGGTCAAGTCTGCTATTTTTTCGGGTGAAACATGATAAATATCAGCCAGTTTTTGAACCACTTCAATCAAGTAGCTACTTTCATTTCGTTTTCCGCGATAAGGCACTGGAGCCAAATAGGGCGCATCGGTTTCTAAAACAATGGCCTCCAAGGGAATTTGATCCAAAAATTGATCGATTTTTCCATTCTTAAAAGTGACCACACCACCAATACCCAGTTTTAAATTAAAACCTAAGGTGCGTTTCGCTTGTTCTAGCGTCCCCGTAAAACAATGAAAAATTCCTTTTAAGGAATCGCCTTTATGGGATTCTAAAACCTCAAATACTTCATCAAACGCCTCCCGACAATGAATTACTATGGGAAGATTTTTTTCTTTTGCCCACTGAATCTGGACATCAAAAGCATGTTGCTGCTCTTTTATAAAAGTTTTATCCCAAAACAAATCGATTCCAATTTCTCCCACAGCTGCAAATGGCCGTTGATTCAAATGTTGTTTTACATGCGCCAATTCCTCAGTTGCATTTTCTTTGACATGCGTGGGATGCAAGCCCATCATCAATTGTACCTGCTCTGGATAGGCAGCCTCAAGATCAAACATGCGTTGGGTATACACACTGTCTATTGAAGGAAGATAAAACTGCTTGATTCCCAAAGCGAGCGCTCGTTGAAAAACAGCTTCCCGATCTTCATCAAATTCTTCTACATATAAATGAGTGTGGGTATCGATCAAATGCATTTTGTAATTTTATGGGTGTTTCTTTAAAAGACAAAGGTAGTTAACTAATAAAAGACGCTTTATAATTCATTGGAACAATTACTTTTGTAAGGACTTAAGATTCATTTCATGAAAACGCAGCGATCCGTTTCTATACAATTTACCAAAACCCGTCATATCATATGCAAAGCCCACATCAATGGCGTTGCGGCGCAATTGTTAATTGACACGGGAGCTTCCAGTAGCTGCGTCCATTCTGAGTTACAAGAACATTTTAAATTACGCATGAAAGGAGAGGCCTTTGATGCTGCTGGCGCAGGCCATGGAAAAATGAAAGCGGTACTCACCCGCAAAAGCAAACTCCAACTGGGAAGGCATGAGGTGGGCAAGCAAGCGTTTGTATTACTCGACTTAACGCATGTCAATGCAACCCTAGAAACCCAAGGGGCAGCTCCTATAGAAGGGATAATTGGTGCTGATTTTTTAAAAAAGAATAAAGTGATTATTGATTATGCTAAAAAAAGGCTGCTGTTTTATTGATGGAAATTTACTAAACTGTTCTCGATACATTTTTTGCAAGCAAAAAACACTCGAACTGACAATCAAGCGAAAACAGGCGAACTAACATATCCTAAAGCATGTCACATCGAGTGATTGCACGGAACGTGCAATTGTATCGAGATGCTTGTCACATCGAGTGATTGCACGAAACGTGCAATTGTATCGAGATGCATGTCACTTCGAGTGATTGTGAGGAACGAGCAATTGTATCGAGAAGTACCGAGAAGCACAAAAAAAACCACCCCGTTTGGGGTGGTTTTTACTTTGATTAAAATCCTTGGTTGACACACGCATACAAGCGCGCAGCAGCTGGTAGTACTTAGTCTTTAATGCAGCGGACCGGCTGGCCATAGACACGATTTAAAATGGTTAAGTAACTAGTAGTGCTATCGAAGAGAAAGGTATCCACATATTTATCATCATTACCAAATATTGAAGTTGTCCAGTAGTAGCCGGTGTGAAGATTGATAAACGCAGCATCAGAATTGCGACGGAAACCTGCAGTTGTTAGTTTTAATGGGCTATCAAATGCACCTGTCCTATTATAATTTGCCCAAGTAAAACGCTCTCCGTCTATCTCTATATCTTTTGGTACTCTATAACCGTCTGGGCATGGGTTGTTAGCTGCCTCTAAGTCCCATAAAGTATCGCTCGGATTTATACGCCAATCTTTAGGGTCTGAAGTCTCTGTAATAAAATTACCATGCGTAGGTGAATCTGAATTAATAGGAGTAGTAATCGGATTAACAGCAGTACCCGAAGTTGCAGAGGTCCAGTTAATAAGCTCGTGCCCATCACTGTATCTTCCCCATTGAAACGAGGAACCATAAGCCAAGTAGTCATCATAGGAAGTTGCTTGCTGTTGGGGATCATAGCTTGGATGGTTAACATTTGCGTAATGGGCACCCAAATTATGGTTTAACCAAGTTTTACCCGTCGTTGGATTGGTTACCTCTAGATACACAAAGTCATGCCCACTACCATCGCCATATCTTCTATCCGGGATTCCTCCTATAGCAGTTAACGTTAGGTTGCCTTTGCTCGTCCCATTGACTTTAAAGTCGAAGGTCGCAAAAAGAGCGGTCATACTCGCTAGTTGTTTCTCAACATCAAAGCTGGTATCTGCTCCTGCAACGGTGACGGTGACAGAAATGTTGCCAGTGGCCGCAAAAGTCCCTAAAGGATAGCTTATGGTGAGGGTATTGGTATCGCCGTTCTCACCTGTAAGGGTAATGGGATCGGACGTATAGGCTGCGTACTCCCCAGACCCTGCTGTATAAGGCACCGTATAGGTCACTTGGTTGGTGGCATTGTCCACAACCCCTTGGATGTCTCCCACACCCCCATTCTCGGCGTCATAAGATGTTATAAGATTATTTATTGGTAAAACAAAGGTGGCGTCGCCAGTAATATTATTTATCGCCTCCCGGTCAAAGCTACAAGTCGGGCTGGTGTTCAGCGTATAGGTACTGGTTCCTGCTGCGGTCGCCGTTCCTGTAGCCAGTAGGGTAATGCTTTGTATACCAGTGACGGCAAGTGTCCCAGAGTTGGCAAAGGTAATTCCGTTGACCTCGTCTGTACTGATGTTATAGGTACCCGCTTTGGTCACGTCGGCTTGTATTTCTTGGGTTACTCCCACCACAGCTTCGGTAGCGGTTACCGTTCCTGTAGGCACGTTTACCGCACAATTAAATGCCAGTATGGCGGTTCCGCCAGAGCTACGGTCAATCGTGGTCAAGTCAAACGTACAACTCGGTGTGGTGCTTAGCGCATAAGCATGCGTACCGGTATCGGCAGGCGTACCTGTAGCGGTAAGGGTTACCGTTTGTGACCCTAGGGTAGTAAAGGTGCCTGAGGCCGTATAGGTGACGCCATTGGCAGTAGCCGTAAAGTCATAGCTGCCCAGTTGGGAAACTTCTCCTACAATGGTTTTATAAATGCCATCTCCTGTAGTGTCTTCGTTTCGGTATAGGGTTCCTGAGCTGGTTCCTGCGGCACAATTCCAAGCTTCAACACTTGCGGTTCCTCCAGAAGAACGGTCAAGTACTTCAACTTCAAAACTACAACTGGCCGGGGAAGCCTCAAACAAAGTAAAGCTGGTTGTTCCCGCAGCAATAGGCGTACCTGTAGCTTGTAAGGTAACAGCAATGTTATTGCCGGTTGCGACAAAGGTACCTTTAGCACTGTAGGTAATGCCGTTGTTGGTAATGCTAATATCATACGTCCCTGCTTTAGTAACATCCGCATAGACAATTTTGCTTACTCCAGCGGCTTCTTCTCCACGATAGAGCGTACCTGTGGCTGTACCGGAGCAATCCCAGTTGGAAACCGTAGCGGTTCCCCCAGAAGAGGAATCGGTAATAGGCACAACCAACACACAGCTTTCCCCGCCAAAGTCAACACCAAAGTAGGCATCGCCAGATTCCGTAGGAGTACCGGTAATGACATAGGTCAATATTCCCGTTCCATTGGCTAAGGTACCCGCTTGAAGGGTTGCGGTTAAACCGGTCATTCCCAGTTCTATCCCAGAAGAAATAGTGGTTTCTCCCGCATAGCCGCTTCCATCACCTCCACTATAGGGGAGGGAAACGGTAAGGTTGGCGGCTTCACCTGAAATAATCGTACCGCTAAAGGTAGCGGCATGACAGTCTAAACTAGTCACCAAATTGTTTTCAGTACTGGTCGTAAATCGTTCCCAATAGGTTCCGTTCCAAAAATAAAAACCCGAGCCCTGCAAACCCGATGCGGTACTGGAGGTGGTACTGGTGTTATAGACCAACAGTCCTGTATCGCTAGCGGTAGCCGTAACTCCAGTAAAAAGTGTGCTTGAACTGGTAAGGGCAACACGTGGTGCCAAAAACCCTTTGTCTGAATCTGGACTGGTAAGTTCAAGTACAGCGTTGGGATTGGGCGTGTTTGTTCCGATACCATGTTGCGACCAAGCATTAAGAGAAACTCCTAAAAGAAGGAGGTAGAGAAAATATGGGATTTTTTTGGTATTCATAGTTTTGGGGAATAAAAGTCAAATGAAAAACAAACCCTCAAAGGCGTATTTTAGGCGGCCTTGCTTGTTTGCTTATTTGTTTTTTTTTTAATGTTAAAATTCAATTCGTACTATTTTTTACTAGGCGATGATTATTTTGGCACCGCTTCCATGTTTGTTATTTTATAACGGGTTTTAGGGTCTTCAAAAGCAAGCGAAGGGCTTATCAGGTTCTTGCCTGTTTCCATGGGGTTATCCTGAAGCATGGCAACAACTGCATCAGAAGGAGCGCTATTGAAAGCCGCTGTGACTCTTCCTGCAGGAGGGTCTTTTACGGAAATGGAGATAACACAACTGTCTCCACCAAAGTCAATACCAAAATAGGCATCACCCGCATTGCTAGGGGTTCCGGTAACGGTAAAGACCAATTCGCCAGTGCCGTTTTTTAATGTACCTGGCTGTAAGGTTGCCGACAAGCCGGATACGCCCGCTTCTGAGGAAAAAACGGTTCCGCCGGTATAGCTGCTTCCCACACCTCCGTGATAGGGGAGGGTAACGGTAATGTTTGCGGCATTTCCCGAAGTAAGCGTGCCGCTAACCGTAACGGCATGACAGGCCAAAATGGTAACCAGAGAGGATTCCGTACTGCTTATAAACTTCCCCCAATAGGTGCCGTTCCAATAATAAAAGCCCGAGCCTTGCAAACCGGAGGCTGTGCTGGAGGTGGTGCTGGTATTAAAGACTAATAATCCCGTATCGTTGGCTGAAGCAGTAACGCCAGTAAAAAAGGTGTTAGAGCTGGTAAGGGTAACACGGGGGGCCAAAAACCCTTTGTCTGAATCTGGACTGGTAAGATCGAGTACAGCGTTGGGGTTAGGAACATTTGTTCCGATGCCCTGTTGTGCAAACATAGAAGGAATAGAACATAAAAAGAGCAATAGCAATAAAAAATGAGTTTTAAAAAATTGTAGGGTCATGGTGATGGGTATTTATTTTTATTTAATTGATCAATAATATTTAGTCTCAATAGTAAATCTTGTTTAAAAAAGAACCCCCAGCAGTTCCACATCATACTATTATCACCCGTAATCAGTGGTTCTTTAGGGGTCTTTATTAACCTGATCCTTTATTGAAATACAAAAAATGTAATGCGAAAATGGTTTTTGAAAACTGCAGGTTCATTAGGTTGGGCGATATTATAACTATAATGTAGCTGTTGTTAAATTTTGATTTTAAATTAAGGTGCTACTTAATTTTAATTTTCAAATATAAAAAAAAATACTACTTATTAGTAGTATCTAATAAATGGTAATATATTAGTAGCAACTATTATTTATTTATGGGATGAAAAAAGACATTCCCACAGCTCCTTTTTTGAAACAACTAGGAGACAGATTTAGACAATTACGGATTGCTCAAGGGTACTCAAATTATGAGCAATTTGCCTTTGACAATGAGCTGCCACGAGCACAATACGGCCGATATGAACAAGGAAAGGATTTACGATTTAGCTCTTTGGTAAAAGTGCTAAAAGCATTTGACATCTCACTGAAAGATTTCTTTTCGGAAGGATTTGAGGATGAGGGTCACCAGCAAAAAAAAAATCATCTTTGAAGATGATTTTTTTTCTACAGTATAATTAAGGCAATTAAAGTTGTAAGGCTTTTTTAATATCGTCATCCATAAGGAGCGCAATGGGATCTTCCAAAGCCTCTTTTATGGCGATCAAAAACCCAACAGATTCTTTGCCATCAATAATTCTATGGTCATAAGAGAGCGCCAAATACATCATGGGACGTATTTCCACTTTCCCAGCGATGGCAACAGGACGTTCTATAATATTGTGCATCCCTAAAATCCCAGATTGAGGTGGATTGATAATCGGTGTAGAGAGCATGGATCCAAAAACACCTCCATTGGAAATGGTAAAGGTACCTCCTGTCATGTCGTCTACTGTGATTTGTCCATCTCTGGCTTTGATAGCCAAACGTTTGATTTCAGTTTCTATACCACTAAAACTTAATTCTTCTGCATTGCGAACTACAGGCACCATCAATCCCTTGGGCCCTGAAACAGCTACACTGATATCGCAATAGTCATAACTTATTTTATGGTCTCCATCAATCATTGAATTGACATCTGGAAATAATTTTAATGCACGTACCACAGCTTTAGTAAAGAAACTCATAAACCCCAGGTTTACGCCATGCTTGGCAGCAAAGGCCTCTTTATGTACTTTTCTCAAGGCAAAAATGGGTGCCATATCTACCTCATTAAAGGTAGTCAACATTGCAGTTTCATTTTTGGCAGCAACGAGTCGTTCGGCTACTTTTCTTCTAAGCATGGAAAGCTTAGAACGTGTTTGCCCTCGTTCTCCATAGTCAGGAGCTGTTCCCATGGAAGGAATTGCTTTTACAGCATCTTCTTTAGTAATTCTTCCAGCACGACCTGTACCTTGAATGTTACTTGGATCCATGCCTTTTTCTGCCAATATTTTTCTCGCTGCTGGTGAAGGCGTTTGTGTTGCATAGTTCGCTTCTTGTACAGGTACAGCGACTTTAGGGGCCGCTACTGCAACAGGCGTGACGGCTTCAGGAGTTATTCCTCCTTCAGGAGCTTTTCCTTCTGTGTCGATTAAACACACAACTGCACCTACAGCAATGGCATCTCCTTCCTCAGCTTTTAGGGTAATCGTTCCGCTTACTTCAGCTGGAAGTTCTAAGGTCGCTTTGTCAGAATCTACTTCTGCAACAGCTTGATCTTTTTCTACATAATCTCCGTCGGCTACTAACCATTGGGCAATTTCAACTTCTGTAATCGACTCTCCTGGTGAAGGAACTTTCATTTCTAAAATCATAACGCTGACTTTTTTACTTTTTAGTTTTTTCTTAAAAAATTATTTTTCGTGGCATCGAATACGTAATCGATGACCGCTTTGTGTCTTTTTCTAAACCGTGTGGCACTTCCTGCAGCTGGGGAACCGTAAAAGCGTCGGGTGGCGGGCCGCATAATGCTTGCTTCTGGAAAATGCAACATCAGGTAACCCCAAACTCCCATGTTTCTCGGTTCTTCCTGTGCCCAAACGACCTCTTCTACGTTTTTATAACGATCCAATTCTGCTTTGATCTCTGTTTCCGGAAGTGGAAAAAGCTGTTCTAATCTAACAATCGCAACATCCATTTGGTTTTTTTCTGCTCGAGCATCTAATAAATCATAATAGAATTTACCAGAACAAAATACCAACTTCTTGGCAGTGCTTTCTGTTACAATCGGATCAGAAATTAATTTTTGAAATCCTCCTGTGGTAAACTCTTTAATACTTGAAACTGCTTTGGGATGGCGCAACAAACTTTTAGGAGTAAAAACGATCAAAGGTTTGCGGTAATTCGTTTTCATCTGTCTTCTCAACAAGTGAAACATATTGCCTGGAGTAGTACAATTGGCTACAAACATATTGTCTTTTGCACACAACTGAAGGTATCTCTCAATCCGTGCCGATGAATGTTCAGCCCCTTGTCCTTCATAGCCATGTGGTAATAAAAAAACAATTCCATTCTGAAGCTTCCATTTGTCTTCAGCTGCAGAAATATATTGATCAATCATGATTTGGGCGCCATTTGAAAAATCTCCAAATTGTGCTTCCCAAATGGTTAAGGCATTTGGGCTTGCCATCGCATACCCATAGTCAAACCCAACCACACCATATTCTGACAACAAAGAATTATAGACGTGAAATTTCCCTTGTTTTTCAGGATTAATTTGGTTTAAAAGAATCAATTCTTCTTCCGAAGCTTCGGCTTTAATCACCGCATGTCGGTGAGAAAAGGTACCGCGTTCTACATCCTGACCAGACAAGCGGACATTAAAACCTTCCAAAAGGAGGGTTCCATAGGCCAGCAATTCGCCCATCGCCCAATCTAATTTTTGAGTCTCGAAGTACATTTTATTTCTGTCGGCAACCAGGCGTTCTATCTTTCTTAAAAACTTTTTATCTTTTGGTAACTCAGAAATTGTCTTGGCGACCACATTAAGAAGGTGCTCATCTACAGCAGTTTGAACCGGCTTACTCATTCCCAACTCATCAACTCGCTTGAATCCATTCCAGATGTCTTCCATAAAAGGAATGACCACTGTGGTGTCTTCTTTTCTCGAAACCTGAAGATTTTCTTCTAAGCTATTTTTGTATTCTACTTCTTGTTTTTTAACATAATCAGAATCTATGATCCCTTCCGCTATTAATTTTTCGGCATAAATCTCTCTGGGATTTTTATGCGCTGCAATGGCCTTATAAAGTTTTGGCTGAGTAAATCGCGGTTCATCTCCTTCATTGTGCCCATACTTTCTGTAACCCAAAAGGTCAATGAATACATCTGCACCAAACTGCATTCGAAAGTCCAAAGCAAATTTAACGGCGTGAACTACAGCTTCTACGTCGTCTGAATTTACATGAACGATTGGGGAAAGTGTTACTTTTCCTACATCCGTACAATAAGTACTCGAACGTGCATCCAAATAATTCGTTGTAAACCCGATCTGATTGTTTACGACGATGTGTATTGTTCCTCCAGTACTGTAACCTTTTAAGCGCGCCATTTGGACGATCTCATAAGCCAAACCTTGTCCCGCAATCGCAGCATCACCATGTACAATAATTGGCAGCACTTTGGAAGCGTCTCCATTGAATTCATTTTCAATTTTTGCGCGAGAAATTCCCTGAACAACGGCGCCCACCGTCTCCAAATGAGAAGGATTGGGAGCAATATTCATGTTAATTTGCTTGCCGTTATCCGATTTTCTTTTAGAAGTCCATCCCATGTGATATTTTACATCACCATCGAATATGACCTCCTCGTAATCTTTTCCGTCAAACTCACTAAAAATATCTTTCGTAGATTTTCCGAAAATATTGGTTAAGGTATTTAGGCGGCCTCGGTGGGCCATTCCCATGACAAACTCTTCGACTCCCTGATCTGCCGCGGCTTCTACCACAGCATCTAAAGCTGGGATGAGTGACTCTCCTCCTTCCAGAGAAAACCGTTTTTGTCCAACATATTTGGTGTGCAAAAAGTTCTCAAAACTTACTGCCTGATTGAGTTTATATAAGATGTGTTTTTTCTGATCTGCATTAAAAGCAGGATGGTTTTCATTGAGATGCAATCGCTCCTGAATCCATCGCTTTTTTTCGAGGTTTCTGATGTACATATACTCCACCCCAATTGAATCACAATATACTTTTTTAAGATGGACGATGATGCCTCCCAAAGTACTTGGCCCGATCCCCATGATTGTTCCTGCATTGAATACGGTTGTCAAATCTGCTTGGGTGAGTCCAAAGTTCTCAACGTCTAAGGTGGGATGGTAAACTCTTCGATCACGAACAGGGTTGGTTTTCGTGAACAAATGCCCTCGGGTTCGGTATCCATCAATCAAATTGATCACCTGAAATTCTTTTTTAACACTCTCCGGAATTTCAACCTCAGCTACTTCCTCTAAGGGTGTTCCGCTTTCTACTCCAAAATCGAATCCCTGAAAAAATGCTCTCCAACTGGGTTCCACCGTGTCGGGTGCTTCTATATATTGTTCGTACAATTCAGCAAAATATGCGGTATGTGCTGAATTTAAAAATGAATACTTGTCCATTAAATTATAATACTTCTTCTCTTAGCTCCAAAATTACAATTTTTGTTCAAAGACCTTTGCCTTTTATTAATAAAACGATACAATTCTTCTTAAATTTGTGTGATTCTTTCTTTTTAGTAAAACGATAATGTTTAAAAAAATAAGAATTATTTTTCAGCAATATTCTCTGTAATCACAATTTCAAAAATGTTCGCTTTAATTGACTGTAATAATTTTTACGCTTCTTGCGAACGGGTTTTTCAACCTCAGTTCGAAGGAAAACCTGTGGTCATTCTTTCCAACAATGATGGTTGTGTGATTGCACGGAGCAATGAAGCCAAAGCACTCGGAATTCCGATGGGAGCCCCTGCATTTAAGTACCGCGAAGCTTTTAAAAAAAACAGTGTCAAAGTGTTTTCTTCTAACTACCCGCTCTATGGCGACATGAGCAGTCGGGTGATGCACATCCTAGAAGGCTACACCCCTAATGTTGAAATATACAGCATTGATGAGGCCTTTTTAGCGTTTGAGGGATTTGATCATTTCAATCTAAAAGAAACGGGCTTAAAAATGAGAAAACAGGTGCGCCAATGGACAGGAATCCCTGTTTCCGTAGGGTTTGCTCCTTCCAAAGCATTGTCAAAAATTGCAAATAAAATCGCTAAAAAATTCACAGAAAGAACCAATGGCGTTTACATCATCGACAATGAAGATAAAAGGCTCAAAGCACTAAAATGGACACCCATCGCAGACGTCTGGGGCATCGGCCGCCAACATGCAAAACGACTTCAAGTCATGGGAGTGAAAAATGCTTTGGACTTCACCATGCTTCCTGACGAGTGGGTGAAAAAACATATGAGTGTTTTGGGACTCCGTTTAAAAAAAGACCTGCAAGGGCTGCCCGCCATACAATTGGAAGAAAGTATTCCAACAAAAAAATCAATTGCTACTACAAGGAGTTTTAAAAATACGCTTACCGCATTGGTTGATCTTGAGGAACGCATCACAACTTATACCATTTCGTGCGCCGAAAAATTAAGAAAACAGAAAAGCTGTGCCAGTGCACTTTATGTCTTTGTGAAAAGTGATCCACACAAGGCGGGAGCAACACCCTACCGAAATGGCTATACCCTTACGCTACCCAATGCAACGGACTCTAACCTGATCTTGGTACAACATGCCCTCAAAGCTTTAAAAAATATCTACCGATCAGGAATTGATTATAAGAAGGCTGGAGTAATCGTTTTGGGTCTAACGCCGACGGCAGAACGTCAGATCACTCTTTTTGAGCAGGATACTGCAAAGCACCATGACCTGATGAAAGCCCTCGATAAAATTCACCTGCGTTTTGGACCGCACCGCATGAAATTGGCCAGTCAGGATTTAAAACAAACATGGAAAATGAGACAAGAGCATCTCTCGCAACGCTATACCACAGAAATAAAAGAAATCATCCGGGTAAAATAAAATTATGACTAAAAAAATTACTTTTTTTCAACCTGACCAAGATTCTGGTAAGACTTCCTTACTCGTCAACGAGGGCGTTTCGGCGGGTTTCCCCTCCCCTGCAGATGATTTTAAAGAGTTACGCATCAGCATTGACAAAGAGGTCGTTAAGAATGAAACTGCCACTTTTTATGCCCGCGTTTCGGGGGAGTCCATGCAAGGTGCAGGATTAGATGATGGCGATCTGCTCGTTATCGATCGAAGTCTCGAACCTGAAGACAACAAAATTGCCATTTGTTTTATCGATGGTGAATTTACGGTCAAACGGCTAAAAGTTGAAAAAAATTGTGTGTATCTTATGCCTGAAAACCCTAAATACCAACCCATTAAGGTCACCGAAGACAATGAATTGATCATTTGGGGCGTGGTGACATACGTGGTCAAAAAACTGTGACATTAAATACTCGCTCGCATGAAACCTACTGTTTATTTTACCTTATGCCTTTTAAGTCTTTGGCTAGGTTGTTCTGAAAACGACAACACAGAAATTACTCCAAGTTGCATTACTGAGAAAATTAATGCGATAAAAAAAGAAGATGTTCGGAATCCCCCGACAAAAGTCTATCGTTATCAATATCAAGGGAAAAGTGTTTACTTTTTCCCTCAACATTGTTGTGATTTTTTCAGTGAATTGTATGAGGATGACTGCACCCTGATCTGTGCTCCAGACGGAGGTATTACCGGAATGGGAGATGGAAAATGTTCAGATTTCTTTACAGAAAGGTCCGCTCCTGAATTAATTTGGGAAGATGATCGAAAGTAGTTTTGGTTCGGTGTATCTTGATTACAAACGTTCGAAAATTCCAGCAATTCCTTGCCCTCCACCCACACAGGCTGTAACCATTCCATACTTCTGATCTCTACGCTTCATCTCATTCAAAAGTTGAATACTGAGCTTTGCGCCAGTACATCCCAATGGATGTCCCATCGCAATAGCGCCTCCATTGACATTGACCTTTTCAGGGTTTAAACCACTTTCCTGAATGACCGCCAAAGCTTGGGTAGCAAAAGCTTCGTTGAGTTCTGTCAAATCAATATCCGCGACTTTGAGCCCTGCTTGTTGCAATGCTTTGGGGATGGCAACACATGGCCCTATTCCCATATAAAGTGGATCGACACCGCCAACGGCGCAACCTGCCATTCTGGCAATGGGTTCTAGCCCTAGTTCTTTTACTTTCTCTTCGCTCATCACCAATGTGAAAGCAGCGCCATCAGAAGTTTGAGAAGAGTTTCCTGCAGTTACGACACCTCCCACTTTAAAGGCAGCCCTCAGTTTTCCCAATCCTTCCATAGTAGTTTCGCGACGAACGCCTTCATCAATTGCTACGGTATGGGATGCTGTAACTTTTTTCCCGTTTTTAACAAAAACTTCTTCTATAGTAATGGGAACAATTTCGTCATTAAATATGCCGCTATCAATTGCTTTTGCAGCTTTCTGGTGTGAAGCAACCGAAAAGGCATCGGCAGCTTCTCGGGTGATATTGTATTTGGCTGCAACCGCTTCTGCAGTTGCTCCCATACTGACATGATAATTGATGTTGTCTAAGTTGGCTTTGTAACTCGGAGCCAATTTGTAACCGGTCATCGGGAGCAAACTCATGCTTTCGGTACCCCCTGCGATATAGACATGACCCATCCCTGCTTTGATTTTTGCTACCGCCATAGAAATGGCTTCTAATCCAGAGGCACAATAGCGATTGATGGTAATGCCGGGAACTTCGATGCCCAATGCGCGAGCAGCAATCAAACGACCGATTTGTAGTCCTTGCTCGCCTTCGGGATTTGCGCAGCCTACGATCAAATCATCTACAGTAGTAGGGTCTAGTTCCGGTACTTGTTCCGCTAAATACTTAACCACATCTACTGCCAAATCATCAGAGCGGTAATTTTTAAATCCACCTTTCTTTGCTTTTCCTACTGCAGAGCGGTATCCTTTTATAATGTATGCTTCCATGCTTTTGTTGTTAGTTTCTTAGGGGCTTGTTATTCATTAATAAGTATTGAATTCGATCTAAAGTTTTTTGGTTCCCCAAAAGGCTCATAAATCCTTCTCGCTCGAGATCTAGTAAATATTGCTCACTCACTTTTTGAGATCCCGTCAGGTCTCCTCCACAAAATACTTGCGCAATTTTACGGGCTATCTCAACATCATATTCGGACATGTATCCTGCCAATCTAAACTCGTTAATTGCAGAATAGAGTGCACCCAGTCCGGTTCGTCCTAGCACTTCAATGTCTTCTCGCGGAGCAGGAGGAATATAATCCTTAGATAATTCTAACACTTTATCTTTTGCCATTCCAATGTTTCGCTGGGTGTTATAACTCACAAAATCTTTGCCTTCTTTTAGATAATGAAGGTCAAATGCATTGGGCGCAGAAGTCGCTACTCCGGCGGTAGCAATCGTTTTAAAATGATCGATTAGCATTGGTATTTGAACATCACCTTCATAGAAACCGTCGGAAACTCTTAGCGTCATTTCTTTGGTACCTCCTCCTCCGGGTAAAAGCCCTACGCCAACTTCCACAAGTCCGATGTAGGATTCAGCAGCGTAGATTCCCGCGTCACAATGCATGGCGATTTCACAACCTCCTCCGAATACATATCCTTGAGTTGCAACAACTACAGGTATTTTAGACGTTCGGATTTTCATGTTGATCGCCTGAAAATCGGCTACTAACTTTTCTAATGGTTCATATTGCTTTTGCATGGCAAGCATTCCCACATTCATGAGGTTGGCTCCAACACTAAATTGTTTTGCATTGTTTCCAATGACAATTCCATTCCAATTTTCTTTCTCTGCCAAATCAATCGCCTCTGACATTGCTGTTCCAATGCCTTCTCCGATCGAATTACTTTTACTCTGAAACTCGAGACACATCACTCCTTCTCCGATATCATGAACCGTACATTCACTGTTTTTGATAACTGGTGTATTCTGTCGGTAACTGTCTAGAATAATGAAAGCGTCTGATCCTGGAATCGATTTGTAGGATTGTGTCGCATTGTCAAAATATTTTTTCTTACCCTTTTCGTATTTATAAAAAGTTGAAGCTCCTGTTGCTTTCATTTTTAAAATCCAATCTGGAATTTTTTCACCTGAATCTTCTACCAACTGAATTCCTTTATCCAATCCAATTAAATCCCAATATTCAAATGGTCCGTAATCCCAAACATATCCTGCGCGCATGGCATCATCTATTTGGTAGAAATGATCAGAAATCTCAGGGACTCTCTGCGCAGTGTAAGCGAAAATCGTTGTGAAATATTCTTTTAAAAACAGACTTTCCTTCTCAGTTCCAGAGATTAAAAAATCAATTCTTTTGCTCATCAAATCAATCCCTTTTGCTTTTTTGACTAAATCAATTTTAGGCTTAACGCTGGGTTTGTATTCAAGGGTTTTGAGATCAAGCGCATTGATTATGGTTCTTCCATTTTCATCTTTCTCTTTTGTTTTTTGATAAAAACCTTTGCCTGTTTTATCTCCTAAAAAATTGTTCTCTAACAAAAAAGTAAAAAACTTAGGAACAGCCGCTTTTCCAACTTTTTCAAAGAATGGGTCTCCTTTTACGTTTTCAACCACAAACTTAGTAACCTTATCGCTGGTGTCGAGCCCGACCAAGTCTTGAAGGCGATAAGTTGCAGTATTGGGTCTTCCTATTATGGTTCCTGTTATGGCATCTACTTCTTCGATTGATAGCTCGTACTTTTCTGTAATTTCAAAAACCTTAGCACCTGCCATTACTCCAATTCGGTTGGCAATAAATGCAGGAGTATCTTTACACAAGACCGTTTGTTTTCCCAGGTTGATATCACCAAAATGCATGAAAAAATCAATCATTTTCTGACTAGATTCTTCAGTAGGTATAATTTCAAGAAGCCTCAGGTAACGTGGAGGGTTAAAGAAGTGAGTTCCACAGAAATGTTTCTTAAAATCATCCGAACGTCCTTCTGCAAGAAACGCAATCGGAATACTCGAGGTGTTGGAACTTACCAAACTTCCTGGCTTTCTGTACTTTTCGACTTTTTCAAAAATCATTTTTTTGATGTCGAGACGTTCCACAACCACCTCAATTATCCAATCAGCTTCATTAATATTCTCAAAGTGATCTTCAAAATTTCCTACAGAAATCCTGCTGGAATAACTTTTTTTATAAAGCGGTGCCGGTTTGGACTTAATGGATTTGTCCAGTGCAGTCTGGGCTACACTGTTTCTTAATTTGGAATTATCTTTTTCGTCGGGAGAAAGGTTTGGAGGCAGTAGGTCTAGCATCAAAACTTTTAATCCGACATTGGCTAAATGACAAGCAATTCCTGACCCCATTACTCCGGAACCTAGAACCACTACATTTTTAATCTTGAAATGCATCATTGTATTTTTTTTCAAATATATCTAAATTTATTATGCGCGCATAATAAATTTTTACGATTTTTGCTCAATACACTGTGTTTGTTTTTTTTTACAAAAAAATAAATGATTATCTGTAACCATAAAAATCAAGCGCAGCTTAATATATTTGTTTAAATTAAATTAAAAATTATGAGCCAACAAGTTTTAGAACAATTTAAAAAACGAGCTGAAGATGCTGCTCCTCTTGAAGGAACACTAAAGTTTGTTGTTGACGGAAGTGCTATCTATATTGATGGGACAAGCGGAAGCAACACAGTTACTTTGGATGACAAAGAGGCTGACTGTTCCATTACGGTTACCGCAGAGGTACTCGAGCAATTACGAGATGGCGAACTCAACCCGATGATGGCTGTAATGAGTGGTAAGATCAAAATTGCCGGAGACATGGGACTCGCCATGAAGGTTCAATCATTAATGGGATAGATCAAATCGCAACCGTTTTTGAATTTCATTTAAAAACATAAACTGCAATTGAGCTGACCAATCGCATTGGGAAACTTTTTGATGATTTCTTCTTGGTGCCCTTTAAAATTAGTCGAGCCTTCCTGTTAAAAGTTCCAAGTTTTTTTGTTTAAATGGGTGCTTATAAATATTTGTATTTATTCCACATTAGATAAATTAAAATTAAAAATTTACTATGCGCGCATAATAAATTTTTATAAATTTGAAAAAAATAAAACATTACATAATGAAGATATTGGTTTGTATTAGTCATGTCCCTGACACTACGTCAAAAATTAATTTTGTTAATGAAGACACTGCTTTTGACACAAATGGCGTTCAATTTATAATCAATCCCAATGATGAATTTGGATTGACTCGTGCGATTTGGATGCAACAAAAGCAGCAAGCAGAAGTGACCGTCGTTACTGTTGGAGACATTAATTGTGAGCCTACGCTTAGAAAGTGTTTGGCAATTGGGGCAAATAAAGCCTTTCGGATTGACATGCAACCCACTGATGGCTTTCAAGTCGCTCAGGAGATTGCTGCGCTTTGTAAGAAAGAAAGTTATGATTTGATCATTGCAGGAAGAGAATCGATTGATTATAATGGTGCAATGGTTCCCGGGATGATTGCAGGACTATTGAACTATAACTTTGTCACCAATTGTACCGCTCTTGAGGTTGAAGGAAATCACGCAACGGCTTCCAGAGAAATAGACGGGGGTATTGAAAACGTTTCGTGTGAATTGCCTATGGTGATTGGAGCACAAAAAGGATTGGTGGAAGAAAAAGATTTAATTATTCCGAATATGAGGGGAATAATGCAAGCCAGACAAAAACCTTTGGAAGTTATTCCAGCAACTGATTCTGTGGCAAAATCTTCGATTTCAAAATTTGAAAAACCTGCACCCAAAGGAGCAGTAAAGCTCATTGATGCTGACAATATCGATTTATTAATAGACTTGTTACACAACGAAGCGAAAGTAATTTAAACTCAAAATATATTCCTATGGCAATTGTAATTTATGCAGAATCGGAAAATGGAAAATTTAAAAAAACAGCTTTTGAACTTGCTTCTTATGGGAGGGCAATTGCTGACCAATCAGGGACTCCACTCTTGGCAGTCACAATAAATCAAGATGATACGGAGGAACTTGCACGATATGGTGTTGATAAGGTCATAAAAGCAAATGATGCAGCTTTTGAAGAATTTACTGCCCAGAGTTATGCGAAAGTAGTTTCAACCATCGCCAAAGAAAACAATGCGAACATTGTTGTTTTAAGTTCAAGTGCTAATGCTAAATACATCGCTCCATTGGTTGCGGTTTCGCTTTCGGCGGGCTACGCCTCTAATGTTGTTGCGCTTCCTGATTCACTATCGCCTTTGACTTTGAAAAGGTCCTGTTTTACAAACAAGGCTTTCAATACGACTTCACTTGTTGCGGGGGTTAACATCATTGGGCTTTCAAATAATTCTTATGGAATTAAGGAGAATCCCTCTTCAGCTATGGAGACTGCAGACTCTAGTGTATCATTGAGCGCTTCTTCCTTAAAAGTTGAAAATATTGATAAGGTTGTTGGAAAAGTTACCATCGCTGATGCGGATGTTGTTGTCTCAGGAGGACGCGGTTTGAAAGGGCCTGAAAACTGGCATTTGATTGAAGACTTGGCAGAAACACTTGGTGCAGCAACAGCATGCTCTAAGCCTGTCTCTGATATGGGATGGCGACCGCACAGTGAACACGTGGGTCAAACGGGTAAACCAGTGGCTTCAAATCTTTATATTGCCATTGGTGTGTCTGGCGCAATACAGCACCTTGCGGGAATTAATTCTTCTAAAGTTAAAGTGGTGGTCAACATCGATCCTGAAGCACCGTTTTTCAAAGCTGCAGATTATGGAATTGTAGGAGATGCCTTTGAGGTGGTTCCTCAGCTTATCGAAAAACTAAGAGCCTTTAAAAGCTCTTAGTAAATTTCAATTAATTTATAAGCACAGTATTTATTCAAGAATAAATGATTTGATCATGGTTTCTTTGGAGTTTAATCCAATGTGTATGTCAAACGCTCCAGACTCAAGGATTGTCTCTCCATCATAGCCCAAATAGCTTAATTGCTCAGCACCTAGAGAAAAGCTGATGACTTTTTTTTGATTTGCGTCCAAGCTTACTTTTTCAAAATCCTTTAACTCTTTTATTGGTCTCACATATTTAGAATACAAATCCTGAATATAAAGCTGAACAACCTCGCTTCCTTGTTCTTTTGAATGATTCTTTAAGGTGACTTCTATTGTGATTGTGTCTCCTTCTTTAATCTTTATTTTTGAAAGCTTTACGTTCTCAATCTTGATATTAGAATAATTCAATCCAAAACCGAAAGGGAAAAGTGGTCCTTCTTCAACATCAGTGAAATGTGACCAAAAAACAATGTCATTACCAGGATAAGTGGGTCTTCCTGTTTTATACTTATTGTAGTAGATAGGGAGTTGTCCAACTGTTCTTGGAAAAGACATGGGCAATTTACCAGAAGGGTTGAATTCTCCAGTCAATACCTTGGTGATAGCATTTCCACTTTCAGTACCCAAGTGCCAAGCATGTACAATGCTTTTTACGTGTTCATTTTCCCACGACAAATCTAGAGGTCTCCCACTTTGTGTGACTAAAATTATGTTAGCATTAACGGCGCTGATAGCTTCTATTAGTGCCCTTTGTAGCCCAGGAAGTTGAATTTCTGATTGGCTTCTTCCTTCTCCTGTCTGAAAAGCATCCTCTCCAACTGCCAATACGACAACATCTGATTTCTTGGCTAAAGCAACTGCTTCTTCAATGCCTTCTGTGTCTGTGCTATTTAATTGAGTAGCAAAGGGAAAGCTAGCTTTTTTATTGACAAGGTTAACCCCTTTTGCATATTCAAAATTTAAGTTAGAATTTTTAAATCCTTCGTAGATTGAAACCGCACTGTCGCTGTCTGCTGCTAGGCTCCAATTTCCGAGAGGTATATTTTTATCTTTAGCCAAAGGCCCAATAAGTGCGATCTTTTTATCGTCCGTTAAAGGCAATAGATTGGTGTCATTTTTTAATAGTACAATAGAATTTAAAGCGACTTCTAAGACCAAATCTCTGTTTGCTTTACTTAAAATGATCTGTTCTTCTCTTGCTTCGTCACAATACAAGTAGGGGTCGTCAAATAATCCCAACTGGAATTTAACTCGAAGTACTCTTTTAACAGATTCATCAATTTTAGCAGTTGAAACTATTTTTTGTGTATTTAAATCCTTTAAGTGATTGGTATAAAAAGACGCTTCCATGTCTACATCTGTTCCAGCTAGAAAGGCATGTTGTGTCGCATGAATTGGATTTGGTGAAAAACCATGTATGATCATTTCTGCAATAGAACCCCAATCAGACAAAACGATTCCCTTAAAACCCCAGTCTTTTTTGAGTTTCTCATTAATTAAATAATCATTGGCTGTTGCTGGAACCCCTTGGATGATATTAAAAGAAGTCATGATTGACATTGCACCAGCATCTATTGCTGCCTTAAACGGCGGCATAACGAAGTTGTGAAGGGTATAGTCGTCAATATTAACCGTGTTGTAGTCTTTTCCTGATTCGGCAAAACCATAACCAGCATAATGTTTTGGACAAGCCAATAATGTATTGGTTCTGTCTAGGCTTTCCCCTTGATAACCGATCACTCTTGCAGAAGCAACCAATGAGGCCAAATAAGGATCTTCTCCAACCCCTTCCATCACTCTTCCCCAACGCGCATCTCTAGAGACATCAACCATTGGTCCGAAAGCCCAATTGACCCCGGCCGCAGTAGCTTCCTCTGCTGCCATTGCAGCACTTTTTCTTATCAACTCCATGTCCCATGACGAAACTTCGGCAAGTGGAACTGGGGTGATGGTCTTGTATCCATGTATTAAGTCAAAACCAAATATTAATGGAATTCCTAAACGGGTTTGTTCCACGGCGATTTTTTGAAGTTCTCTAACTTCTTTTACGCCTTTAACATTAAGCATTGAACCAATCAATCCAGCCTTGAGCTGATTGTATTTGTTTAGACTTTGTCCTCCGCTGGGTATGGGTCCTGTTGCGTCCCAAAATCCATTCAGCTGATTCAACTGACCAATTTTCTCATCCATTGTCATCAGAGACAAGACTGAGTCAACTTTTTGTTCAATTCTCGGGTCTAGATCCTGTGAAAAAACATTTACTATTAGACATAAATATATTATTCCAAATGTTATTTTGGTTTTCATTTCTTATCAGATATTTATTTATTGATAAATCCTTATATAATCGATTTCCATTGAAGATTTAGTGAAATTTGGGTCTATTGATCCTCCAAATCCACCTCCCATTGCAATGTTTAGAATTAAGAAGAAGTCTTTGTCATAGGGCCAACTAGCAGAATTTTTAACTTCGGGTTGATAGGTGTAAAACAATAAACCATCAATCGAAAATTCGATTTTTTCATTGTTCCACAAAGCGGTATAATTATGAAATTCACTGTCAGCGTTCTCGATGGTAATTTTTTTTGTATGTATTGTATTGCCATAACTTGTGCCGTTATGTAAAGAACTGTGAACTGTGCCCAATTGAGAACCTTTGTGTTCCATAATATCAATTTCGCCACAATTTGGCCAACCTACTTGGCTGAAATTGCTTCCTAACATCCAAATTGCTGGCCATGTACCTGCTCCTGTTGGAAGCTTAGCACGGACATCAATTTTTCCGTATTTAAAATTAAATTTAGTTTGCGTTGTCATCCTTGTGGATGTGTAACTGTAACCGTTGTACGCTTCTTTTATTGCTGTAATTTTTAATGCGCCATCCTCAACTATTACATTGTCTTCATCATTCCTTTTGTAATATTGAGATTCTCCATTTCCCCATCCATTATTATTTCCTACTTCATAAACCCAATTAGCAGTGCATGGGCTTCCATCTTCATTAAATTCATCTGCCCAAATTAGCACATCAAAATTTCCTTTTGGATTGGCATCTTCTATGGTACCGGGGCAAGTAGCCGTTTCCGACAATTCACTTTCAGGAGTTACTGTTTTGCTGTGATCTGCTTCAGAACAAGAGTTCATCATCGTTAAAAAGAGAAAAAGGTACAGGTATTGCATTGAATAATGAGTGATTGATTTTTAAGAAGTAATAACAAATTAAAACAAAGCCCTAACCAAAATGGAAAGGGCTATGTGTTTTAATTAAACTTGATTAGTTCGTGTAACTAAAATCATCTATGTAAGCTGTAACAGCCTCAAAGTTGTTTTCCCCATTAAACTGAACAACAACCTTGGTGAAGTCTGTTCTTGCACTTGCTGCTGAAAAATCAAATGTGAGTTCTGTCCAAGTATCATATTCGTATGTTTGTTCCACTTGAACTTGAGAATTCCAAGGCTCAGCTGAAGTACCATCTTGTAATTTCAACCAAAGTCTTTTGGTTTCCGTATGAGCAACTGCAGGTGCAGGAACATATACTTTTAATTTGAATTCATTCTTAGTTGACAAATCAAAAGTTGCGCCATCAGCTAACTCAAATTGAATGTTTGCATATTGTCCTCCAGTATCTGTGTACTTAATTGAATTGGCAGAAGTATTAATTCCTGTTGCAGAAGGGTTTGCAACCACTTCATAACCACAGTTGTCGCCAACCCATGTAATATTTCCATTTCCTTCAGCATCATCAGCTGGATTTACTGGAGCTCCATAAGAAAAATCATCTATGTAAGCTGTAACAGCCTCAAAGTTGTTTTCCCCATTAAACTGA
>OJHK01000041.1_pt1 | contig 132238 bp, 131 predicted proteins | sample 1595161 | NCBI WGS metagenome assembly OJHK01 (sample SAMN05416842, study PRJEB24817) | seawater metagenome | isolation source: Sea water | place: Canada:Atlantic | collected 2013-07 | reverse complement strand
ACTGAATGCAGCTTAACCTCTACTTTTAACTTCGGTTAGGAATGGGGGGATTACAGACAGATGAAGAAGGCTGTTTTTTAATCTCGGCAACCTGTCTAAGTTTATTACTTTCTGGCCGTGAATATTTCTAATTTCAGTTATTATGAAATGAGCTTTCAAGTAATGTTTATTTAATTACAACAAAATTGTTGTAATTAAAACCCTCTATAAGTTTCTTATTTATATCATTACAGTAATGTGCCGTAACCGTGGTCATGAGAGCTTTCAGAAAAACCTACTAATGGAAAAAGAAAGATAATTAGACTAAAAATTAATGATTGAATTCGCATATTAATGCTCTTCTTGAATTACTCAATTGTTATATGAGTTGTTTTTTTGTACCTATAAATAGGCTTACCCAACGTGTTTTTTTTCAATGCGGGGAATAAGTAACCACCTTTTACTTTAAGTGTTATCACTACTGGTGAAGATATATTATTTTCCCAATGTCATCCATGAGTACCTGAAAAGATTGCGGTTAATGAGCCTCTAGACTTATTTTTCGTACTCACTTTAAAGCTATTCTAAGTCTATGTTTAAAGTGCTCTTAGCCTCACGAATAACACCCCAAGCAGAATGCATAACGATTATGGCAATGATCAAGCCAATAATAATGTCAGGTAACGGCGATGAGAACCAATAAACCAAGCCGGCTGCAATGAGCACACCGACGTTGTTAATCATATCGTTGCGCGTGCATACCCATGTGGCTCGCATATTGATGTCCCCGTCTCGATACGCCATTAACAAGAAGAAAGATATTGAATTGGCAATGAGCGCCAACACCCCAAACACCCCCATATTGAAGGCATCAGGTATATTGTTAGTGCTTAGTAGGTAGATTGGTTGTATTAAAATTCCTAAGCCCAATATCATCTGAAATATACCGCTAGTTAATGCCGCGCGACTCTTCCAATGAGTTGCACGCCCTAGGGCAAATAGCCCTAGAGCATACACCAAAGCATCGGCCAGCATATCTAATGAGTCCGCCATTAATGCGGTGGAGTGGCTTAGCATGCCAGCAATAAATTCAACGACAAACATCACCGCATTTATTAATAAAACTAAGATCAATACGCGTTTTTGTTGTTTCGTTGCCGCTTCTATTTTATCGCTGGAACAGCTATCACATCCGGCCATTTCTATTTCCTACCCTTCATTATGTTGCTTTGAGAAATACGCATATAACGCAGGTATTACCACCAACGTTAACAAGGTTGCTGAGAAAAGCCCGCCAACGACAACCGTTGCCAGTGGCTTCTGTACTTCTGAGCCAATCCCTGTCGCTAGTAACATTGGGATAAGCCCAAGAGCCGTGGTTGCGGCGGTAATGAGCACGGGTCGTAAACGTGACACAGCACCTTCAAACACGGCTTGTTCACAAGATAGCCCATCTTCAATGCGTTGATTAATGGCATTGATCATCACCACACCATTCAATACCGCAACACCAAACAAGGCAATAAAGCCAATTGAACCCGGTACAGACAAGTATTGGCCAGAGATAAATAATGCAACGATACCGCCAATCATTGCCAGTGGCACATTCAACATAATCAATAAGGATTGCCCGACAGAATTGAATGCAAAGTACAGCATTAAAAATATCATTCCCAGTGAAACGGGAACGACAATCATCAGCTTATCTTGTGCTCGCTTTTGGTTTTCAAACTGCCCACCAAACACAACGGTATAACCAGCGGGTAAATCAATCTCGTCATTGATTCGCTGATTTATTTCAGCTACAAGGCCACCCATATCACGGCCTTCAACATTGGATTGAATGACCACTCGTCGTTGCACATCATCTCGACGGATTTGTGGTGGACCTGATTCGATTTTCACCTCAGCTACATCAGCCAATTTAACCCATGCACCGTTTGGTGCTTGTAAGGTGATATTTTGAATGGCTTCTATGCTGTTGCGATAACCTGCATCCAAACGAACAGTAATATCATAACGTTCGTTGCCGTTAATGACTTGACCTGCTTCCATGCCACCAATGGCATTGGCGACTAGATCCATTACTTGCGCAACAGGAATGCCATAACGTGCTAATGAATCGCGATTAGGACGAATAGCCAATTGAGCTTCACCCGCAATTTGTTCCATTTCAACGCCGCGAGTACCCTCAATTTTGCGCACCAAGCCTTCTATTTTTTTACCGGTGCTTGCAAGCGTGGCTAAATCTGGGCCAAACAGCTTTATAGCTAATTGTGCTTTCACACCCGACAGTAACTCATCTACGCGAGTAGCAATGGGCTGTGAAAATGAGAATAGCAAACCAGGATGAACTGACATCTTTTCCTCCATCAATTTTTGTAATTCTTGACGGTTGGATGAGCTTGTCCATTCATCTACAGGTTTCAAGCCAACAAATATCTCAACGTTGGATACAGGTTCAGGATCACCGCCAATTTCAGCACGTCCAGCTCGACTGGAAACGTATAGAACTTCTGGGAAGGTCATCAATTTCTTTTCAAGCTTGCCAGATACTTCTAATGAGGTTTCTAAGCTAGATGAAGGCGCTAGTGTGACACGAATGTTTAAGGTGCCTTCTTCCAATTCAGGCACAAACTCTGTTCCAAGAAAAGGCACTAAAGCGAGTGAGCCAATAAACAAGATGACGGCGCCGAAGACAATTTTACGAGGTGCACCTAAAGCCCGTGATAACAGCGGGCGGTACATATTGTCAAAAAAGGTAACAATTGGATTATCTTTTTCTTTAACCCCGTGACGGAACATGTATGTTGCCAGCGCAGGCACAATAATAAGCGCAACTAATAACGAAGCTAACATAGCCAATACAATTGAAATAGCCATTGGTTGGAACAACTTGCCTTCGACACCTTCCAACGTAAATAATGGTGCGAATACGATGATGATAATCATCACCGCAAAAAACACCGGCCTGCCGACTTCACGGGCAGCTATTAGAATTCGAAGCGAAATCCCATGATGGTCTTGAGCTACGTTATATGGATCGGGTGCACCTTCCGCTAGCACTGTTTGAGCGTATTGCTCGTGCTCCCTATCAGGCTTACTTAAATGACTGAAAACATTTTCCATCATCACAACCGAACCATCGACCATCATACCGATAGCTATGGCTAAACCACCTAACGACATCAGGTTCGCTGAAATACCCCAATAGGCCATAAACATGAGTGCTAAACCAACCGATATTGGCATTGAGATGAGCACCAAAAAAGCGGCACGGATGTTCATTAAAAACAGCATTAAGACAACAATAATCAATACGAATGCTTGTAATAATGCTGAGCTTACCGTCTTAACAGCTTGATTGACTAAGTCTGCTTGATCGTAAAAAGGTTCAATAGTCACACCGTCCGGTAATGCCGTTTGTATCGCGGGTAGCCTTGCCTTAATACCATCGATAGTCGCCTTTGTATTAGCGCCTAAGCGTTTCATTACGATCCCTGCTACTACTTCGCCCATTGCAACTGGGTTTCCTTTAACATCACGAGTCGACATAGTCACAGCGCCTTGACGAATTTCAGGGCCAAAATCGACTATTGCCACATCACTGACTCGTACTGATACGCCGTCAATATTTTTTAACGGAATATTACCGATGTCACGTAAACCCTCTTTGTCGCTTCGTACCCAGCCTACACCACGAATAATGAGTTGTTCCGCACCTCTGTCTAAATACCAGCCACCTGCATTACGGTTGTTTTCTTCAATAGCTTCAGCAATATCTTTAATGGTTAGTTTATAAGACAGTAATTTACTGGGATGTACTTGCACTTGGTACTGCCTAACTTCACCGCCGAATGATAAGACTTCGGTTACCCCACTAACAGGCATTAATAGCAGCTTGACCACCCAATCGTTTAGACTTCGCAAGGCAATAGCATCAAATTTTTCAGGATCGTCAGCACGCAAAATATATTGATATATTTGCCCAAGCCCTGAAGTATTTGGCCCCATTTCAGGGGTTCCAATACCATCTGGAATTTGCTCACGTGCCGATTGCAGGCGTTGAAAAATAAGTTGCCGGGCAAAATAGATGTCGGTTCCTTCCTTGAAAACGACAGTGATAACAGATAGCCCTGTTTTAGATATTGAGCGAACTTCTTCAACATCAGGCAAGGCGTACATCACGGATTCGATAGGGAAGGTGATTAGTTGCTCGACTTCCTCCGAAGCAAGTCCACGAGCTTCAGTATTAATTTGTACTTGAACATTGGTTACGTCCGGAAAGGCATCAAGATTAAGTGAAGGTAATATTAATGTTCCGCCAACAAGAGTCGCCAGCAGTGAAAGCACTACCAGCAGACGATTATTAATACCGAGGTCAATAATTTTATTAAACATGGTTGTGGCCTCAATGGTTATGAATGTTAAAACCAGACTTTGCTAATTCTGATTGTAAAAAGAATGCACCATGAGTTACGACGCGAGTGCCTGCATCAATACCATCAATTACCGTCACTCCATTATTTGTTCGTAATACATTGATTTCTTTAGGCTCGAATTGGTTGTCTTCGTGCTCAACAAATACCATCCAATCGCCATCAGGGCTACGTAGAACCGCATCGGCAGGAACAGACAGTACTTTTTCTGCGTTATTTGCAGCAATGTTTACGTCAACAAAAACACCTGGGTGTAATACGTCATCAGGGTTTGCTACTTCGATACGAATACCAATAGTACGTGTGCTTTCATCCAAAGAATGATGACGTTGAATAACGGTTCCCTTTAATGTTTTTTTACCAAAAATGACATTGGCCATAGCTCCTATTTGCACGTCTGTAACTTGTTTTGCGGTTAGTCGAGTATTTACCCAAAGTTTCGTTTCATCACTAACTTTAAATAACATTTGACCTGCATTAACTACTTCACCCAATGTAAATTGATCCTGAATTACGGTGCCACTTTGCAACGCTAATAGTTGGAAGCGACCGTTGGCCAGTCTGGCATTACCCGCTTTTAAAATGGCCTCAACTTGTTGTTGGTTCATGCCATATGCCTGCACTTTTGCACGAGCCTGTTCATTGTTTACTTTGGCTTGTATGTATCGAGCCGCAGAAACTACTTTTTGTCCTAACTTTCGAACACGGGTCCATTCTCGAGCAGCTACTAAAAGGTCGCCCTGTGCCTGTGCCATTTCAACACTAGATAACGTGACTAATGGCTGCCCCGTAGACACTAAATCACCTAGTTTTGCATGTCTTTTAACAACCTGAGCATTAATGAGTGATACAGCCTGACTGGTTGCATAAGCATTTAGGGTTATTTCGCCTGGTGCACTAATGCTGAGGTCTATATTCGTTAACTGGAGGGGCGTAGTGGTTATGCCTGCTGCTTTTTGTTGAGCAGCTGTTAAATGAATTCCTTCCTCTTCTTCATGTGCATCACCGCCTTTTTCATGTTTTTTGCCGTCATTTTCATGCGTATCATGATCTTCTTCATGGGCATCACCGTCTTCTTCATGCGTATCATGATCTTCTTCAGTATGTGCGGTTTTGTGGTCATGGTCATCTTCTGATGCATGGATGGTTTGAGCACTTGATAGAGTTAAAAGAGTGATCAAAAAAATGGTATTAAACTTATTCATTATTATTCTCCACTGCCTAATTTCTTAGGGATGCTGTTTGTTTGTAGGCTACTTTGGGGGCTTATCCATTTAGCAATATCGCCAGAGGCAATGAGCCATTGCGTCCAAGACTGCCATAGTTGAGCGCGCTGCCTAATGACACTTTCTTCGGTATCAAGTGATTGTTTGAGTTGCACCAAATAGTCGGCTGTACTTAATTCACCTGCTTTCCATAGACGGCCTAACAGTTTTTCTTTTCGTAATAAATGCTGACCTCCGGTCGCTTTCCACTGAGCCCATGCTTGACGATTAACCTGAAGTGTTTGTTCTGCTGAAGTAAGTTGAGCGAGTAATGCTTGTCTTGTGCTTGTCGCTTCATACTCACGCTGTATAAGTAGTAAGCGGGCAGCATCTACTTCAGCGCTTAAATTATTTCGTACAAACAGAGGCATGGAGAAACTAAGACTTGTTAAATTGTCGTTGCCTTCCTTACCCGCTTTTATTCCAATACTTGGGTTAGGGCGTTGTTCACTCTGACGTAATTTAATTTCTGCACGAGCAATGTTCATTCGAGTAATGGCAAGGCGCATTTCTGGTAAGCGATCGAGTATTTGATTTGAATCTTTTACCGGATATTCGGAGCTGCTAGGTATGCTGTTCATTACTGGTAATGGTATTAGTGAAGAGTTACTCCTGTTTCCTAATACCACGTAAAGATTTTGTTTATTGATAATTAACTCAGAGCGAGCATCAGCTAACTCAAAATTCGCTTCGCTGCTTGCTAGTTGGGCTAGAGCCAGTTCAATTTCGGTAAGGTCTCCAGCCTGATAGCGCTGTTTGGCAATACTGAAAAACTGTGACATCGAATTTGAGCGTTTTTCGGTTATTTTCAGGGTATCAAAACTGGCTTGATATGTAACCAATGCTAATAAAACTTCAGCAGATAACTTTTGCTGTGCGACAGTTAATTCAGTAAGGCTAAGTTGTAATTTGTAATCGGCAAGATGTGTTTGAGCTAATCGTTTATCGCCCCAGTCAATGGTCTGAGTGATGCCCGCTGTTTTTGTGTCAACACCTGCTCGTTCATACTCAAATTCAAGTTCAGGGTTGAACAAGGGTTGATTGGCAGCACGAAGCTCAGCTGCTGCTTTATCAGCAGAAGCTTGAGCTGCTTGCAACCTAGGGTGATGTTGTACTACTTGGTTTAGCCAACTTTCGAACTTCTGTTGCTCGTTAGCACCAACTGTTGAGGGCAACAATAAGGCGCATGCAAAAAGGCTAATGACATTTAAAAATCTCATGGTAATTCCTATAAATAAAATAAAACATAGACGATTTAAATTAATGAATCGTGTAGGTATCGCCGGCTATAACCGACAAAATTATTAGGAATTAGCTAAGAGGGGGACGCTGGAGCGGGCTGGTTTGGTGTGACTGAAAAAGTAGGTTATATGCCAAGGTGTCACGTTTAGCTACGTGAAGTGATACTTTTGTATAGAGACCAATCAAGCCTAACAAATGAGCACCGGCGTGACAGCAGTGATCATCATCTAGGTGGTTGTCTTGATCACTAGTTAGATCAGTGCTGTGTAAATCAGCTATATGAGATATAGTTTGCTGATGTTCCCCGGCAATATCATCATGACCGCTCATTGCCCACACACTGCTATAGCTTAGTGTGCTAAGAATCAGAAGCAGTATGGTTAGGTGTTTAAGCACGATGTGTTTTTTCGGGAACATTGGCGCGAACTCTAACCCTTTGAACTGTCGCTTGTCAAATTAGTGTTTATTCTAAATTAAGTGGTTTGTTGGGTTTATTTTGAGGTGAATGTTGCTAGCAATACAGAAATAGAAAATGGACTGAGGAAATGAACTATGAGCCCGTCGTGGTGGTGACGGTACATCAAGGATATATCTGAAAATAAAAAAGCCCCAGCACCGCAAGGGTAACTAAGACTTTGATATATGGCTCCTCCGACTGGATTCGAATCAGTGTTCCAATGATTAACAGTTGTTTTATATAGTTGATTACTGCCGCAAACCTTTTGGGAGCAAAGTATTCTATGTTTTTCTTGGTTATTTGTGATCTAGGGAAATATGTTGAGCGCGAGTCTATCGACGCTTTATATTCGTCCCATTCTTACGATGGGGAAACGATTGCTAAAAAGATAACAAATAACAATTCAGCATTGACCCCGCATTGACCCGAAAACTATAGGCAATAAAAAAGCCCCAGCAAATAATTGCTGGAGCCTCGATATTCAATGGTGCCTGGGGCCGGAATCGAACCGGCACGACCGTTAAAGTCGCGGGATTTTAAGTCCCGTGTGTCTACCAATTTCACCACCCAGGCAATCAAATTGAGCGCGAATTTTACCCTATGAGTTTAGTTATGACGAGCATAAATTTTAAAATTTTATACATTTGTTATAAAGCCTTCCTTAATCGCCAGTTTTACTAATTCTATGTCGCCACCAACACCTAATTTCTGATGTACTCGATAGCGGTGTGTATTAACAGTTTTAGGGCTGATTGAAAGCGCAACCGCTATGTCGTTAATCTTTTCGCCTTCGAGTAATTTGCTTACTATTTGGAATTCACGACTGCTGAGCTGAGAAAACGTGTTTTTTTCTGGTTCGCTGTTAGTAAAGACCATATTGGTTGCAACAGCGGAAGATAAGTAATTTTTTCCCTGATAGACCATGACGATGGCTTTTATCATTTCATCAACAGGGAAACCTTTGTTGATATAGCCTTTAGCCCCAATTGATAATGATTGATGAGGCACAGGGCCATCATCATAAACACTCAGGGCAATAATTTTTGCATCGGGTTTGTGTCTTAAAATACATTTGATTGCCTCAGAGCCACCCATCCCTGGCATATTTAAATCCATAAGAATAATATCGGGATTAAGTTGGTCGTTTAGACGCATCGCTTCTTCGCCAGATGAGGCAACAGCTAATACGTCAATATCTGGGTCGGTCGCTAGTAATTGTTCAATGCCTGAGCGGACAAGTTCATGGTCATCAACCAGCAAAATATTAATTTTATTCGTACCCATGGATGGCTTTTTTTGTTGTTTTAAATAAAGTCGCTTGACTCACATTATTAAAAGAACAGATAATGCGTTCGCTTTTGGTGTTGAGTATAGCACTCAACTAATAGGGAAGTTGGTACGATTTATTTCAAGCCCAACGCTGCCCCCGCAACGGTATATAAGCCAAAATGTATCAAACGTCACTGTGTCAAAACATGGGAAGGCGATACATTGATTAACGTAATAATTAATCACTTATGAGCCCGGAGACCTGCCACTAGCAAACCGGTACGTTGCGGGTGGGCAACTTGGCTGATGTTGATTTTTTATTCTCAACTTCTTCCTATTCCTCTTGTGGCGTTTTTATTTATTGGCGCGGGGCTGCGCCTTACAACGAGGAAATCTCATGAAAAAAACACTATTAGCGGCAAGTGTTGCTGCTTTATCACTATCTCAATCTGCCGTATTTGCTGAAGACGACACGGTTATTGTTACAGCCACGCGAACGGCACAAACTGCTGATGAAACGCTTTCGTCGGTATCTGTCATTACTAAAAAAGATATAACTAAATACCAATACAAAACTGTTGCGGAAGCTATTTCAGGGCTTGCTGGCGTCACGATCGGCAATACTGGTGGCCTTGGTAAACAAACATCTATTTTTTTAAGGGGAACTGAGTCTAACCATACTCAAATACTTTTAAATGGGGTTAAATTGGCCAAAAATTCATTTGGCGCCCCGCAAATTGAGCATATACCGTTAAATCAAATTGAACGTATTGAGTTGGTGCGCGGTCCTCAGTCAGGTTTATATGGTTCTGGGTCTATTGGTGGGACAATTCAGATTTTCACTAAAAAAGGTTCGGGGGAATTAACGCCTAGTCTTTCAGTTGGTTTTGGCACACATGGCACAAAAGAGTCCACCTTTGGGTTATCTGGCGGAGATTCTTCAACATGGTATAACTTAAGTGGTGGCTATACAGAAACGAACGGCTTTAATTCCTGTGATGGGCGCAGCGGCACACTTTTTATTGGCTGTTTTGCAACTGAACCAGACAGGGATGCCTACCGTAATGCTAACGCTTCGTTACGTGTTGGACATCGTTTTGGTAACACTGCCGAGTTGGAGTTTTTTAGCTTATACAGCGAAGGCGAAAGCGAATTTGACGGGTTTTTTAATACCAGTGATTTTTTACAACATACGTATGGTAGTACGCTAAGCATCGATGTTTCGGATAGTTGGACTATTAAAAGCACCTTGAGCCAAGGTCGTATGGAGCTAGATAATGAGGGCGCTTTTGCAACGAGCTTTGCTGATAACCTTCAAGATAACTTTAGTATTCAAAGTGATGTTCAGTTAAATGATGAACATTTACTTACCATTGGTTATGACTATGAAGATGACAAAGTTGAAGAGTCTTCTGGTTTTGCTGAAACAAACCGTCATAGTAACGCAGTATTTGCACAATTATTGGGCGAATATGACGCACATTCGTACCAGTTGGCCATAAGAAATGAAGATGATGAACAGTTTGGCAGCCATACAACGGGCAATATCGCATGGGGTACTGCTTTAGCGAATAACTTACGCATAACCGCCTCATTTGGTACGGCCTTTGTAGCGCCTTCGTTAATTGACCTATATTCACCTTTTGGTTCTAACCCAAACCTAGACCCTGAGCAATCAAAATCCTATGAATTAGGAGTTCAAGGTCAACACGTCGGTATAAACTGGTCTGCAAATATTTATCGTACAAAAATCAAAGACCTCATCGCTCTGGATAATTTCTTTGTGCCACAAAATATTTCTGAAGCGGTTATTAAAGGCTTGGAACTGCATGCAGCGACCCAATTATCTGGTGTTAATCTGGATGGCCAATTGTCTTGGCTAGACCCAGAAAACAAAAGCGGTGGTGTGAATGATGGGAATGTATTAGCTAGACGTGCTGAACAAACGTTTACACTCAATGCAAATAAATCTTTTGGTAATTTCAATGTGGCGAGTAAGGTTTTTGTTTCAGGGCGTCGTTTCGATAATGCCGCTAACACTCGACGACTTGCGGGGTTTACAACGGTTGATTTAACCGGATCCTACAATATCAATAAAGATTTAACAGCCCAAATTAAAGTGGCTAATTTGTTTAACGAAGAATATGAAACGGTCTCAGGTTACAACACAGACGGTACTAATGTATTTTTCTCAATTAACTATCAACCCGTTAATTAAAGCCCCTTGAATAAAAGAGGGGAGTATTTAAATACTCTCCTCTTTTTCATTACTCCACGGTAAAACCCAAGGCACTCCTTGATGGTTACCAAACAAAGCATTTACGCCATATATCCGTTTCAAGTTTGACTCGGTTAATACATCTTCTGTTAACCCTTCAGCCACTTTTCGCCCATTGTCTAGCAGCATCAAATGTTGGCAATACCGCATGGCCAAATGTAATTCATGCAATACGACAATAACGGTTTTCCCTCTGTTCGCCTGATTTCGCAACAGTGCCATCACTTCAATTTGATGCCGTGGATCTAGCGACACAATCGGTTCATCAGCTAACAAAATATCACTTCCAGTCGCTAATGCCCTTGCTAACATCACGCGTGCTCGTTCACCACCAGATAGTTCGTTCACCGAACGTCCAATAAGGTGTTCAATATCCACATCTTTAATCGCTTGCTTGACCGCTTCCATATCTACGTCGCCAATCTGTTGGCTATTAACATGCGGATGCCGGCCTAACATAACAACGCGTTCCACACTCATTGGCCAATGGCATTCTGTTGATTGTGCCAAGTAAGTCATTTTTTTTGCTAAATCAATTCGTTGCAGTTCTTGAAGCCTTTCACCATTAATGCTGACATGGCCTTTTTGAATCATTTGTAGACCCGCCAAGACGCGCAATAATGTTGATTTACCCGCACCATTAGGGCCAATTAAGCCAATCAATTGCCCGGGCGGGAATTCGGCATTAATATCGTTTAAAATCAATTGCCCGGATAGGGTAACGTGAATGTTTGACGCCTGAATGCTCATGGTGCCCATTCCCGCTTAGATTTTAGAATCAAATGTAAGAAGAAGGGCGCGCCTAATAACGCGGTTAAAACGCCTATTTTTAGCTCTTGTTGGGTCGCTAATAATCGCACGGTTATATCCGCAGCTAATAGCAACACCGCGCCACCTAATGCACTACAAATAAGTAAACGCCCCGGCTGGTAACCTACATAAGGGCGCAATACATGCGGCACCACTAAACCGACAAACCCTATACCACCGCTGACTGATACGGCAGCACCTACCGATAAAGCCACGCCCAGAATTATTCGTTTGTTCAATCGTTGAATTTGAACACCTAATGATTGAGCCGTATCGTCGCCTAATGATAAAACATCCAAGTCATGTCGCGTGCTAAGCATCAACCACCAACCAATCAGTGTTGTAGGTAATATAAGCCAGACGTGAGTAAAACTTCTATCGGCCAGCGACCCCATTAACCAAAAAAATATTTCTAAGGCTGCATACGGGTTAGGGGACAGGTTTAGCGCTAAGGCTGTTAAGGCAGCAGATAAACTACTGACGGCTACACCGGCCAAAATAAGCGTTAGCATGCTGTTGTTATGCCGCGTTAATGCATACAGGAAGATAACGGCTAATAACGCACCCACAATGCCACCCAAGGGTAACGCCATCGGGAAAGCCGTTGCCAATCCAAAATAAAAGACAATCACTGCGCCCAATGCCGCACTGGTAGAAACGCCTATAATGCCGGGCTCAGCTAATGGGTTGCGAACCATCCCTTGCAAGGCGGCACCCGACAAGCCTAGCGATGCACCAATCAATACGGCTAATAAAGTTCTTGGCAAACGGATATCCATTAGGATGATGGATTCTAAGCTAGAGTTATCATTAGAAATGTTTTTTAACGTATTGATTATACTTAAATTAACATCGCCAACCATTAATGAAATAACAAACAACACGAGCAATGCAATAATCAACATAATGGTCAGACGCTTTTCTTGGTAGCGGTTATTTAATGAGTTTAATGTCGGCATATTAGTGCGTTATGCTTTGCTGAATATAAGAAGCTGCAGCAATGGATGATGGGCCTGCACAGCTCCAGTAACGGTCTGGCACGCTAATTTTCTGTACGTGCTCCAACGCGCTGAGTTTTTCTATCGCATCGTGTTGTAACACTTGGTGCGCTAGCGAATCTGTATTAGCGTCTAATCTGCCTAACAGCAGAACATCGGGGTTAGATACGAGCAAAGACTCTAATGATAGCGGTGCGATATACGCCATACCCGTTTCAGCCGCAATATTCTTTAAACCAGCTAGCTGTAATATTTCATTCACTATCGTCTCTTTGCCGGCACTGAAGCCATTGGCGTAATACACAACAGCGCGTAATGCAGGTGCCGCCTGGTCGCCTGATTCTAAAGCTGTTATCTCATCGCGCATCGTTTTAATGAGTTTGTTCGCACGTTGCAACTGACCTACTTGCTCACCCAAAAAGGCTATTTGCTGAATAATATCGTCAACAGTTTTAGGCAAGCCGAGCTTAACAACCTTATAACCCAACTGATCAAGCATTTGGTTGGTTGCCGTAGATGTAAAGGCACCCGCAACAATCAAATCCGGTTTTAGCGCCATCACCTCTTCAATGCGGTCGTTATGTTGATGGAAATTACTGGCTTTCTTATAGGAAAAAGATGCCGAAGCGTCAGACGCAAGCTGAGTAATACCAACAAGTGAAGAGGGTTTTAGTAATTCCATTAACAGTTGATCTGCACATAAGTTCAATGAAACAACCCGTTGTGACTTTGCTATAGTAGACACACTATAAAAAAGCGCACTTAAGCTAATCAACAAGAGTGTTTGTTTGAAATTCATTGGAATAATTATAAAGGCATTTGCATATGAAACTACTGAACTATGGCCCGAAAGGGCAAGAAAAACCGGGCTTGCTAGATAATGAGCAAAACATACGGTCCTTAGAGGGTGTTTGTGATGTTATTTCATCGTCTTTTCTGGCGAATGGTGGTTTAACCCTGTTAAATAATATTGATATAAATACGTTACCCATAGTAAATAGTAATGAACGCATTGGCGCACCACTACTAAACCCAGGTAAAATTATTGCCGTTGGCCTTAATTACGACAAGCACATCAAAGAAACAGGCTCTAAGCAGCAAGAAGAACCTGTGTTGTTTACAAAAGCAGTGAGTTCGTTAAATGGTCCATTTGACCCCATTGAACGCCCTAAAAACGCAACACAGGTTGACTGGGAGATTGAGCTGGTCGTTATTATTGGTAAAGAAACTAAATATATTACAGAAGACCAAGTAGAGGCGCATATTGCCGGGTTTTGTACCGGCATTGATGTCTCCGAGCGTCATTTTCAAAAACACCGCAGTGGTCAATGGTTAAAAGGTAAAAGTGCTGATACTTTTGCCCCCATTGGACCATATTTCGTTACCTTGGATGAATTTAAGCAGTATCAATCATGCAATGTACGCCTAGATGTAAACGGCGAACGTAAACAATCCAGTAATACTGACACAATGATTCATTCTGTGAAAAAACTCGTCAGCTACATTAATGAATTTATGAGCCTACAACCGGGGGATTTGATTTTTACCGGCACTCCTGAAGGCGTTGGGCTTGGGTTTAAGCCGCCACAGTTTTTGCAAGCAGGTGACCATATTATTGCCGAAGTAGAAGGGCTTGGCGTTCAAGAGCATTCCATCATTGACCACACTACATAAATTGGTTAATTGGTCAAAAAGTGACCGTTTTTTATAAGTATAAGCCAGTCTTCAATTTTTCTTTTTTTAAGCGACTTTTACACAAAGTTATCCACAGATTCAGTGGATAACTTTAAAACCTCTTTTAATTATCATTTGATTTAAGTACACTAATCAAAAGACAATATCGTAAGAGGTTATACCTATGGCAGACAACACATCAAAACGAGGCGGCGTGCGTGCAGGAGCAGGGCGTAAGAAAGGTTCTTCTGTATATGGCGAACCCACTAAAGCGGTTAGAATTCCAGAAAGTTTATTAGCAACTGTTACAGAACTACTGGACTATAAAAAGAAACAATCGGAAATCACTGACATTGACTACCCAAATGTTTTTTTTCCAGATCTTGATGGCTCCTCACCATCAATCCCTTTCTACGGAGCTAGTGTTGCCGCGGGTTTCCCGTCTCCCGCTGATGATTACGTTGAAAAACGACTTGACTTAAATGAACTACTGATCAACAAGCCTGCATCAACCTTTTTCGTTCGTGCGCAAGGTGAGTCAATGCTCGGCGCAGGTATACATTCTGGGGATGTGTTGGTTGTTGATCGCTCTCTAAACCCCAGTGTTGGTAAAGTTGTTGTTTGCGCATTGGATGGCGAGTTAACGGTTAAACGTTTACGCTCAAAAGAAGGCAAACTCGTATTAGCGCCCGAGAACCCTGAGTTCCCTGATATACCGCTGAATGAGGGCGCAGAGATGGTTATTTGGGGTGTGGTAACCAGTGTTATCCACAATGTCTAAATTCGTCGAAAAAACAGCTAAATGCCTGCAAATATAGCGCTTGTTGACTGCAATAATTTTTATGTCAGTTGCGAGCGATTATTCCGCCCAGATCTAATAAATAAGCCGGTTGCTGTCCTCAGCAATAATGACGGCTGCATTGTGGCACGTAGCCAAGAAGTTAAAGATTTAGGCATCAAAATGGCTGTGCCAGTCCACGAGGTGAAAGGTCTTATCCAACAGCACGATATTCAGTTATTTTCCTCTAATTACCCCCTATATGCCGATTTGTCTGCGCGCATTATGCACAGCTTATCTGCGTTTTCCCCAAGAGTAGATGTTTATTCTATTGATGAAGCGTTCGTCGATTTAGATAGAGCGAACGTTGAGCCAAGCGAATTAGGGCATGATATTAAAAACAGCTTATCTCAGTGGGTAGGCATACCCGTTGGCGTGGGTATTGGTCCAACCAAAACACTTGCAAAACTAGCAAACTATGCAGCCAAGAAGTGGCCGAAAACAGGTGGAGTGGTTGATATTAGCAATGCTGTTAAGCGAAAAAAAATCATGCAAATAACCTCTATTAATGAAGTATGGGGCGTTGGGCGACGTTCAACAGAAAAATTAAACGCACGGGGAATAGAAAGCGTTTGGGATCTACAGTCTCAATCCATAGGTTCAATTAGAAAACACTTCAATATAACCTTGGCTCAAACAGTGCAAGAGCTACAAGGCACGCCTGTTATGCCATTTGCGGAACCTGCCAAGCCCAAGCAACAAATTATTTGCTCTAGAAGCTTTAAAGCCAAGCTAACCAGTGAACAAGATTTAGCGCAAACGCTTAGTGTGTTTTGCCTGCGAGCCGCAGAAAAACTACGCGCGCAGCAAGGGCTAGCAAGAAAAGTGAGCGTATTTATTCGCACCAGCCCCTTTGACAACAGTGAGGTGTATTCAAAATCGGCACACTACAAACTAAAATCCGCTACGCATGACAGCAGAGACTTGCTGAAAATAACCAAACAATTACTGGCTAACATTTATAAAGAAGGACACCAATACCAACAAGCGGGCGTTGTACTAGGGGACATTACAAGTTCAGGCGCCAGCAGGACAACACAGCACGACTTATTCGCACCAAACGTAGATGAACTTAGTGAAAAACTGATGACCACCTTAGACCAAATCAACCGGCGTTTTAACAACCAATTAACGCTCGCAGCGGTAGGTGATAAAAAACTGCGGCAATCAGTACTCATTAATCGTTCAAATCAATACACAACCGACTGGAAGGGTCTAGCTAAAGTTAAACTGCAATAAAAAAGGAAGTAAAATAAATTGCTTCCCTTCTAAAACAGAAAGTTATAGTCCTTAGTTAAAGCGTACCATCAATAACTTTTTGAGCTAAGTCAGCCCAGCCAGAACCCGCTTTAGCAGCACCTTCTAAATAATTTGCAGGCGCAGATTGGTAAGGCGGGCGACAAGGGCCGGCTTTCATCCAGCCACCGGCATTGATGCGTTCTTTCTCTAGCTGTATGTTGTAACGAGAGAATTCAGCAAAGCCACCTGGTGGGAATAAATTCGCTAATACAGGAATCATTTTCTCATATAAGCCATTCGGTACAGACCAATCACCCGTTTTAACGGACTCTTTAACGCTGTCACGCCAAAGAATGGTTAATTCTGGGCCTGTACAGGCACAAGGTGACCAAAATGCGGTATGGAATTCAGGGTCCATTTTAGCCGCATCGGCGTGATCAAATTCTAATGGTAAGAAACGAATTTGTTTACGTGAGACCAACGTATGTAAATGCAATTGGCCAATATTAATATATTTACACGTAATAACCTGTGGAATGTTAGCGACTTGAGCCCAAAATGGTGCAGGGAAGTCGAACTTAAAGGCTTCTGGATTGGCGTAAACACAAATAGCCATTTCTGGCACGGCTTCTGCCACATCTTGATAAAAACGAACAGCACCCGGCACATCAATTTGTTGCCACATCGGTAAGCCAAGCATGGTGCCATCTGCACCAATATCACGAGCGTGCTTTAACTGACGAATGGTTTCACGGGTATTCATGGTGGTAACGCCAACAAAAACCGGTACACGGCCATTGGCTGTTTCAACCATCACTTCCATCATTTTTTTCTTTTCTTCCCATGTTAGCGTCGCACCTTCACCAAACGTGCCTTGGCACATAATGGCATCAACACCAGCAGTGATAAGACCTTCAACCGCTTTAGCTACCTCGTCATAATCAACGCTGTCTTCAGTTTGCCATTGATCACCAGTATCAATAGCTGGGGTTGGAATAATCGCCCATGCGCCGTTTACGTCGTCTACGGTTAATCTATCTTGTCTTCTAGCCATGTGACTTTCACCTTAATTATTGATAAAGATATTATTCTAAAGCGAATTGAAATTTATGCCAGTGACTTTCATCAGTTTTTGCTTATATTCTAATTAAATGTCAGTTGCTGATAAAAATCCAAGCTGTCAGGATTAGACAAAGCATCTTTGTTTTTAACCACTTCACCGTGAATCAGCTTTTTAATCACTAATTCAACTTTCTTACCGCTTAATGTGTAAGGAATCGCTTTGGTTTTTATAATTAGTGCGGGCACATGCCGTGGGCTGCATTTGTCTCTAATGGCTTTTTTGATGGTGGTTTGTAATGCCTCATTAAACACAGCGCCATCATTTAGAATGATGAACAGGATGATACGTTCATCACCGTCCCAACGTTGCCCTACAGCAACTGAGTCTGAGATTTCTGGTAATGCTTCAACCACGCGGTATAAATCAGCAGTACCCAAGCGTACGCCACCGGGGTTTAAAGTAGCGTCTGAACGACCAAAGAAGCGCACGCCACCGTGTTCGTTAATATCCACATAGTCACCGTGGCACCATATGTTGGGGTATACATCGAAATACGCGTCGTGGTATTTTTTGCCGCCATCGTCATTTAAAAAGTAAATAGGCATTACAGGGAATGCAGCACTGCACGCTAATTCGCCTTTTTCACCAATGACAGCTTGGCCGCTTTCATCAAGCGCTTCCATCTTCATGCCCAGCATACTGCATTGTAATTCGCCACGATGTACAGGCAGCCAAGGAACACCGCCAGCAAAACAAGAAACAATATCAGTGCCACCAGAAATGGAGGCCAACAATACGTCTTCCTTCCAATCACGGTAAACGTAGTCAAAGCTTTTTTCTAACAAGGGCGAACCGGTTGAAAGAATCGTTTCTAATGAAGGAAATTTAGATAAGTTTTCAGGATTTATACCCATGTTTTCCAGCGTGTCGATGTACTTAGCGCTGGTGCCAAATATATTGATGTTTAGTTCATCAATCATCTTTAGCAAAATGCTTTTATCTGGTTTTAGCGGGTTGCCATCAAACAGCACGATAGCACCGCCAGTTGCAAGGCCCGATACCAACCAGTTCCACATCATCCAGCCGCAGGTGGTGAAATAGAACAGCGTTTTGTCGCGGTTCATATCCGCATGTAATTTATGTTCTTTAAGGTGCTGTAGTAGCACGCCGCCCGCACAATGGACGATGCTTTTTGGTAAGCCCGTGGTCCCAGATGAATACATGATGTACAGCGGGTGATCGAACGGTAATTGTTCAAAGACTAGCGCTACTGGTTCTTTTGCTAGAAAGTCATCCCAAAAAACACCATTATTGATATTGCCTAGCTCAGGTTTCTCAATATACTTAGCCACCACAACCGCTTCCACAGAGGGGAGTGAGTCAACAATGGCATTTAGTTTATCCAACGTATTAATGTACTTGCCCCCGTATAAATAGCCATCGGCAGCAATCACCACTTTGGGGTTAATTTGCTGAAAGCGATCCAGCACGCCTTTAATCCCAAAGTCGGGCGAGGTGGATGACCATACCGCACCAATGCTCGCTGTCGCCAGCATGGCAATAAGGGTTTCTGGAATATTGGGCATAAACGCAGCGACACGATCGCCTTTGGTTAGGCCCATTTCGCGTAGGCTATGCGCTAGTTTTTCAACTTCGGCAAAAAGTTCTGCATAGCTTAATTGAGTTTTAACTTGATCTTCGCCCCAAAAATACACAGCGGTTCGGTCATCACGAAAACGTAGTAAGTTTTCTGCAAAGTTTAAACGTGAATCAGCAAACCAGGTCGCCCCTGGCATTTTATGAATATCATCAACAACCGATGAAAAAGGGGTAGAGTGAATAACGTCGTTACTTTCCCAAATGTTCTGCCAAAACGCTGGGATATTGCCAATAGACCAATCATACAGATCGCCATAACTATTTAGAGACAGGTCGTAGCGTTGATTAACGGTTTGGGCAAATTGCCAAACTTGCGAGTTCTCAATGCGTGACTGAGAGGGTGCCCAGAGTTGTTTGTTCATATTAGTTTTTTATTAAAACGTTACCGACACGGCTATTACTAGCTATGCCAATTTGTTGAGTAATGTATTGACCGGCAGCAGCGAGCTTCTCTAGATTAATACCAGTCTCAATGCCCATGCCGTGGAGCATATACACCACATCTTCAGTTGAAACATTGCCCGATGCACCTTTGGCATAAGGGCAGCCGCCTAATCCAGCGACAGACGCATCTATACTTGCGACACCGTATTCCAAGCAAGCTAATAAGTTTGCTAAGGCTTGCCCGCGTGTGTCATGAAAATGTAAGCCAATTTTATCAGCTGACACTTTGCTAAGAACAACATCAAGCATCCTTTTAGCTTTTAGAGGCGTACCGATACCAATGGTGTCACCCAATGAAACTTCGTAACACCCTAAGTCTATAAGCGCTTCGCTTACCTCAGCCACCTTTTCTGCGGCAATATCACCATCATAAGGACAACCCAGCACACAGGACACATAGCCGCGAACACGCACGTTTTGTGCAATAGCAGGGCGCATCAATTCTTCTATACGTTGTAACGATTCATCAATAGAACAATTGGTGTTTTTCTGCGTAAAGCTTTCTGATGTGGCTGAGAAAACTGCAATTTCCTTAACATCGCACTCTAATGCGCGTTCTACACCTTTTAAGTTGGGCGTTAAAACAGCGTAATTAATGCCATTGTTTAAGTCTAGTTGGGCAAGCACATCCACTGCATCGGCCATTTGCGGCACCCACTTTGGGCTGACAAAACTAGCTACTTCAATATTGTTAACACCCGCTTGTTGAAGCCGATTAATAAGCCCAACTTTATCCGCTGTAGAAACGTTTTGTTTAATGTTTTGTAAGCCATCACGAGGCGATACATCAACAATGCGTATAGATTTTGGATATGTTGCCATGGCTTATTCTGGCTCCACAAAAGTTATTAAGGTGACATCAGCTTCCACAAAAGAATCTTGGGCATGGAATACATCGTCAACAACGCCATCGAAAGGAGCGGTGAGCGTGTGTTCCATTTTCATTGCTTCCAAGATTGCTAGGGGCTGGTTTTCACTTACCGAATCACCGGGGTTAACGAATACTTTTAGTAATTTTCCAGGCATCGGCGCTATGATATTGCTCGCCAAGCTTGAGCCGGACAAGTCTGGTTCAAATGGATTGATAACCGTCAGTGCGTACCAGCGGTTTTTCCACGATATGCTGAGCTCTTCACCGTGTTTAAGGATGTTAAATCGCTCCCAGCACTTATTAATTTGTAAGCGAATCGATGAGCCATTAGATTCATCTAATAGCACTTCTAAGTCATTATCTAAATGAATTATAAAATGATGATCGTGCTCAGTCACAGTAACGTCTAACGGCTCACCATCTTTGTATTTAAAATATAAACTGCGTTCACTTTGGCCGTTTGGTCGCCAGCCTGTTGTATCGAACCAAGGGGAGTTTGATTCCTTTGATTGAGCCGCCATAGAGGCCACCGCTTTTTGTTCATCCAACAGCAAGCGAACACTGGCTGCAAGTAACACAGCTTGTGGCAATTCAACATCGCTATCCGCAAGCAAGCCATCAAGTTTTGCATCAATGTATTGCGTGTCGATGTTGTTATTGATGAAATCTGGGTGGTTCGCCAAGGTTTCGAGAAAAGCGATATTGTTTTCAACACCCATAATGCCAGTTTCACCGAGTGCATTAACAAGGCGTGCTCTGGCCACTTCACGGTTTTCACCCCAAACCACCAATTTGGCAATCATTGGGTCGTAAAACACGCTGATGGTATCGCCTTGTTCGACACCAGTTTCTATACGGCAGTTTTCATTGGCTTGCGGGAAAATAAGGTGTTGCAGCTTACCGGTTGATGGCAAAAATAAATTATTTGGGTTTTCGGCATACAATCGGGTTTCAAATGAATGCCCTGTGCTGGTGATTTGCTCTTGGGTCAGCGGTAGCCGTTCGCCTGCTGCCACTCGTAATTGCCATTCAACAAGATCTTGCCCGGTGACCATTTCGGTAACAGGGTGCTCGACTTGAAGGCGAGTATTCATTTCCATAAAGTAAAACGAACGGTCTTCGCCGACGATAAATTCAATGGTGCCTGCGCCGTTGTAATCAATAGCACGAGCCGCGTTAACTGCGGCAATGCCCATGGCTTCCCGAGTGGCATCATCTAAAAATGGAGAGGGCGTTTCTTCAATAATTTTTTGATGACGGCGTTGTAACGAGCATTCACGTTCGTGTAAATGCACATAGTTATCGTGCGTATCGCCAAACACTTGGAATTCAATATGACGTGGTTTGCCAATATAGCGTTCGAGTAACACCCGATCATCACCAAAAGCATTTTGAGCCTCACGCATAACAGCATCGAGTAAATCGACAAAATCGTCAGGTGCGTTAACTACACGCATGCCTTTACCACCACCGCCAGATACCGCTTTAATTAGTAAAGGATAACCAACCTTATCGGCTTCATTTTTTAAATGCTCAGCACCTTGTTGTTTACCGTGATAGCCCGGCACAACGGGCACATTGGCAGCTTCCATTAATGTTTTAGCCGCATCTTTTGCACCCATTTTCTCAATGGATTCTGCTGAGGGACCAATAAAAGTAATGCCGGCAGCAAGGCAGGCACGGGCAAAGTCACTGTTTTCGGATAAAAATCCGTAAGCAGGGTGAATGGCTTCTGCACCAATCCGTTGTGCTAATTCAATCAGTGTGTCGACTTTTAGGTACGACTCGTCAGGGCGTGATCCACCAATATAATAAGCTTCGTCGGCAAGTTTAACGTGTCGTGCGTGGCGGTCAGCCTCCGAATATACCGCAACACTGGTAATGCCCATTTTTTTAAGCGTGGAAATGACACGGCAAGCGATTTCGCCACGGTTTGCAATTAATACTTTTTTAAACATATCTTTAACCTACATCCTAAAGATGCCGTAATTTGTTTTTTCAATCGGTGCATTCATTGATGCAGCAATCGCCAAGCCTAAAACTTTTCGTGTGTCGCGTGGGTCAATAATACCGTCATCCCAAAGGCGTGCTGTTGCATAGTAGGGGTTACCTTTTTCTTCGTATTCATCACGAATAGGTTGTTTGAATGTTTCTTCATCTTCACTAGACCACTCTTCACCTTTACGTTCAAAGTTGTCGCGTTTAACCGTCGCTAAAACAGATGCTGCTTGTTCACCGCCCATCACAGAAATACGCGAATTAGGCCATGTCCACATCATACGAGCACCATAGGCTCTACCGCACATACCGTAGTTGCCTGCGCCGTATGAACCGCCCACGATAATGGTGAATTTTGGTACGCTGGCACAGGACACAGCAGTCACCATTTTCGCACCATTTTTTGCGATTCCTTCATGTTCGTATTTTTTGCCGACCATAAAGCCAGTAATGTTTTGTAGGAAAACAAGCGGTATTTTTCGTTGGTTACACAGTTCAATAAAATGCGCACCTTTAAGTGCCGATTCTGAAAATAAGATGCCGTTATTGGCAATAATCCCGACCGGGTAGCCGTGCAAGTGCGCAAAACCGCAGACTAAGGTGCTGCCGTATAAAGGTTTAAATTCATGAAATTCTGAGCCATCAACTAGGCGCGCAATAACCTCACGAATATCAAACGGCTGTTTTGCATCCTTGGGAATAACGCCGAGCAAATCGGACGTAGGGTAAAGCGGCTCTGTTGTTTCGCGTACTTTTACAGGAACATCTTTCTTACGGTTCAGGTTAAAAACAATATCGCGCGCAATAGACAACGCATGACTGTCATCTTCGGCTAAATGATCGGTTACACCGGATTGTTTGCAATGCACTTCAGCACCACCGAGTTCTTCGGCACTAACTTCTTCACCCGTTGCCGCCTTTACTAGCGGTGGGCCAGCAAGAAAGACTGTTGCTTGTTGTTTAACGATAATCGATTCATCGCACATGGCAGGTACGTAAGCGCCACCAGCGGTACATGAGCCCATTACCACGGCAATTTGAGGAATCCCCAGTGCTGACATATTCGCTTGGTTAAAGAAAATTCTGCCGAAGTGCTCTTTGTCTGCAAATATTTCATGCTGCAAGGGTAGGAAGGCACCGCCGGAGTCCACAAGGTAAATACACGGCAAGTTATTTTCACGGGCGACTTCTTGTGCGCGTAAATGTTTTTTTACGGTAATCGGGTAATAAGTCCCGCCTTTAACAGTGGCATCGTTTGCCACGACCATTACTTCAACATCGTGAATACGGCCTATGCCGGTAATAATGCCGCCTGCGGGCGCATCATCATCGTACATGCCGTAAGCAGCCAGTTGAGACAGTTCCAAAAAGGGGCTACCAGGGTCAAGTAAGGCTTTTATTCGATCTCTCGGAAGTAGCTTGTCCCGAGCGATATGTTTTGCACGAGGCCGTTCACCGCCACCTAATGACGCGGTTTGAATGCGCTCTTTCATTTGATCCACCAAGGAGCTCATTTGCTCGGCATTGTCTTTAAAAGCAGGGGATGCAGTTTCGATTTTTGAGGATATATGTCGCATAGCGTGTTGTTTTTGTTAAATTATTTCAATGGCAACGGCAGTAGCCTCGCCACCACCAATACAGAGTGTTGCAATGCCTTTTTTCAGGCCACGGTTTTTTAATGCATGAATGAGCGTGACGATAATACGTGCGCCCGACGCGCCAATGGGGTGGCCTAACGCACAAGCGCCTCCATTAACGTTTACTTTGTTTGGGTCTAGCTTGAGTTCTTGTATAGCGGCCATTGTGACAACGGCAAAGGCTTCGTTTATTTCAAATAAATCAACGTCGTCGAGTGCCCAGTCACATTTTTTAAGAAGTTTTTCTATGGCATAAATCGGCGCGGTACTAAACCAGTCAGGATCATGTGCGTGTGTCGTATGGGCAATGATGTTAGCGAGTGGCTTTATATTTTGATGACTGGCTTCATCGGCATCCATTAACAATAACGCAGCCGCACCATCAGAAATTGATGAGGCGTTCGCTGCGGTGACACTGCCGTCCTTTTTAAAAGCAGGACGCAAGCTGCGAATTTTTTCAATATTAGCTTTTGATGGTTGTTCATCTATTGAATAAAAAGTTTCGCCTTTACGAGTTTTAACGCCAACTGCTGTAATTTCATTAACAAACGCGGTGGATTCAATGGCCGTTGTCGCACGTTGCAATGAATTAATAGCAAAGTCATCTTGTTGCTCACGAGTAAAGCTAAACTTGTCGGCACATAACTCAGCAAATGAACCCATCAAATTACCGTGTTTGGTGTCACGAAGCCCATCAAAGAACATATGATCAATCATTTCACCGTGGCCCATTTTTTGCCCGCTACGTGCAGTAGGGAGCAGGTAAGGTGCGTTGCTCATTGATTCCATGCCGCCTGCGACAACAGCTTTAGCATCGTCGGCTTTTATTTGGTTAAAGCCGTAAATAACGGCCTGCATGCTAGATCCACATACTTTATTAATGGTGGTGCAGGGTGTTGATAAACTAACGCCACCTTTTAAAGCCGCGTTACGAGCAGGTGCTTGACCTAAGCCTGCAGGTAAAACGCAACCAAAATGCACGCTGTCTATTTGCTCAGTGCGTATCTGTACAGAGTCTAATACGGCCTGTATTGCATTTGCACCAAGATCGGTGGCAGTTAAACTTGAGAATTGCCCTTGAAAGGAGCCTAACGGGGTTCTTTTTGCAGCGACAATAACAACTGATTTAGGGGACATTGAGTTACCTATTTATTTAGTGTCTTCAAATAACTCACGGCCAATCAACATTCGACGAATCTCATTGGTGCCGGCACCAATGTCGTATAGTTTTGCGTCACGTAATAAGCGTCCCGTTGGGAATTCGTTGATGTAGCCGTTACCACCGAGCGTTTGAATTGCTTCTAGTGATACTTTGACCGCGTTTTCCGAAGCAAATAATAATAAGCCGGCTGCATCTTTTCGCGAATCATTGCCTTTGTCATACTGTTCAGCTAATCGGTAGGCGAAAGCACGTGTTGATTGTAGAGCCACATACATATCAGCCATTTTTCCTTGCATCAGTTCGAACATGCCAATTGGTTTGCCAAACTGCTTTCGCTCATGAATATAAGGCAAGCAAATATCCATAGCCGCTTGCATAATACCAATAGGGCCGCCTGATAACACCATGCGCTCGGTATTGAGGCCACTCATCAGGACTTTAACGCCTTCGTTCACTTCACCAAGAACATTTTCTTCAGGGATTTCACAATCCTCAAAAACAAGTTCACATGTGTTTGAACCACGCATACCGAGTTTGTCTAGCTTTTGTGCCGTGCTAAAGCCTTTAAAACCTTTTTCAACAATAAACGCCGTCATGCATTTTGAACCGGCTTCTGGCCCGGCTGTACGCATGTACACGACAAGCACATGAGCATCCGGTCCATTGGTGATCCACATTTTATTGCCGTTGGCGATCCATTTATCGCCTTTCTTAACCGCTCGGCAACTCATTGAACCCACAACATCTGAACCCGCTCCAGGTTCTGACATAGCAAGAGCACCGATGTATTCGCCCGTACATAATTTAGGTAAATACTGATGCCGCTGTGCTTCAGTACCATTTAAATAAAGATTATTTAGGCATAAGTTAGAATTGGCTCCGTATGAGAGCCCAATAGAGGCAGAGGCTCTAGAAATCTCCTCCATCACAACAAGGTGTGATAGGTAATTTAAACCAGTACCGCCATATTCTTCGGGGATGGTTATCCCGAGTAGACCCATGTCGCCAAATTTTTTCCAAAGTTGGTTAGGGAACTCATTCTTTAAATCAGTTTCATCTGCTAGAGGCGCTATTTCGCCCTCTGCAAATTTACGAACAGCGTCTCTTAGTTCATCAACGTCATCGTTGATTTTGATATTAAACGGCATGGTGACACTCCATATAATTATTGCTAAGATGAAATAGTATCATTATACTAATTCTAACGCTAATTAGAATCTAACCTTCGTTAGAAATGAGTTCGAAAAAATAATGAATCAAAAAGTCACCCAAATTAAACCGGTTTTAAAAAAGGCAAAAACGCGGAAACTTCTTCTAGATAAGGCAGCGCAAATGTTTAGTCGGCAAGGTTATCAATCCACCTCATTAAAAGAAATTGCTGCCGCCGCCGATATGAAAGCAGGTAGCTTGTACTATCATTTTGCGTCGAAAGAAGCGTTGATGGTGGAAGTGCTTGATCAAAGTATTCAGTTTATTAGTGATACCGTCGCTGAAGAAATAGAGAAACTCCCGGATGATTATTCATTCGAAATGGGTTTAAGAGCATTTATGCGCGGGCATTTAACCGCTATTTTAGAACACCCTGATTACACCACGACAACGATAAGAAATAACGGCCAAATACCAAAAGCCGTTCAAATTTCAGCTCACAAGAAGCGTGAACATTACGAACAACAATGGCGTAATTTAATGACCCAAGGTAAAACCGAAAATGTTATTCGTGAAGAGCTCGACGAACAGCTTTTCCGGCTAATGGTTCTGGGTTGCTTAAATTGGTCATCTGTATGGTACAAGCCAAACGCCGCTACTATTGATGATTTGGTTAAACAATATGCCGATATTTTCCTAAACGGCTGCCGTTAAAATCGTTATGAATTATGATTGTATAAAGGTTGAGACGGATAAGCGTGGTGTTACGACCATAACGCTAAACCGCCCGGATGTTCATAATGCACTGAGTGCACAACTCATTGCCGAATTGCAAAATGCCTGCGATGACATTAATGCCTCAAGCGATATAAGAGTCGTTGTCTTGACTGGTGCAGGCAAAAGCTTTTGTGCAGGCGGTGATTTGGCTTGGATGAAAAGCAATATCGGCAAACCTCGAACTCAACGTATTGAAGAAAGCAGCTATTTAGCAAAGCTATTAAAGACTTTAAATAGTCTTTCTAAGCCATTGATAGCAAAAGTAAATGGAATTGCATTTGGTGGCGGCGTTGGTCTTGTATCTGTGTGTGATTTTGCCGTTTGTTCTGACTCAGCCAAGCTCGGTTTAACAGAAGTTAAACTAGGGTTGATACCCGCCACTATTTCACCGTATGTTGTGCGACGAATTGGTGAAGCGCAGGCAAGGCGTAATTTTCTCAATGCGCGAATATTTGGCGCACAAGACGCAAAAGACATGAATTTAGTCGCTGTTGTTGTTCCAGAGAGCGATTTAGATGAGGCGATAGAGAAAGAAGTGTCGCTTATCTTGAAATGCGGCCCCAATTCTATACGCGCCGCTAAAAATTTAATTGACTATGTTGCGACCCACTCAGATGATGAGTGCGAGTTATATACAACGGAAAGCTTAGCTGATGTTTGGGAAAGGGATGAAGCGAAGGAGGGCATCGATGCCTTTTTCAACAAAACAAAACCTGATTGGACTACATAAGAGGAAATAATGAGTAATTATACAATTGATGATTTAGAAGTAGGTATGTCAGCTTCAATGGCTAAAACCGTTACCGAGGCGGATATTGTTATGTTTGCAGGTGTAACCGGTGACTTTAACCCTGCACATATTGATGCTGAATACGCGGCAGCCAGCATGTTTAAAGAACGCATCGCACACGGTATGTTATCAGCTGGTTTTATCAGCGCAACCCTAGCTATGCAGCTACCTGGGCCAGGTTCTATCTATCTAGGACAAGAGTTAAAGTTTAAAGCACCTGTTTTGATCGGTGATACCGTCAGAACAACTGTAACGATTACATCAATTAATGAAAAAAGAAAAATTGTCGTTCTAGAAACGATTTGTTCTGTTGCAGGTAAACCGGTCATTGTTGGTGAAGCCACTATGATGAAGCCATAAGAGCATAATGATGCTAGTTCAGACATTACTAAAAGAAAAAACAAAGACGGCCGATACGGTCGCTGCTTGGGTCAACAGTGGTGATATGCTCGAGTTTGGCATGTCTATTCAACAACCCGATGCGTTTGATGCTGCGTTGGCCTTACAAAAAGACCGTTTAATCGATGTAACGGTTAGGGGCACGCTATCAACACGCGCCAGACAAGTGATTGAATGCGACCCTCAACAGCAACACTTTACCTTTGAGAACTGGCACTTTTCGGGTTATGACCGCAAAAAATTTGATCAAGGTTTGCAAAGCTATATACCGTTTAACTTTGGTGAAGGCCCCGGAATTTATCGTCAATACCGTCAAGTAGATATGATTGTCATCAAGACAGCACCCATGGATGAGCATGGCTACTTTAACTACGGTGCAACCAATGCCTATGTGCGTGCCAGCTGTGATGTGGCCAAAAAAATTGTAGTGGAAACCTGTACAGAAATGCCGTATTGCTACGGTACAGAAAACAGTGTTCATATTTCTGAAGTTGATGCGGTGATTGAAGGTGATAATGCGCCTTTATTTGAACTACCAAATGCACCGATATCAGATTTAGATAGAACGGTTGCCAGCCATATTGTGCCTTTAGTGCAAGACGGAAGTTGTTTGCAAATTGGTATTGGCGGCATGCCTAACGCGGTGTGTTCAGCGCTGGCAGAGTCTGATATTAAAGACTTAGGCATTCATACTGAAATGTTTGTTGATGGAATGGTGGATTTAGTTGAAGCGGGAAAAATCACCGGTTGGAAAAAGCAGACCCATCGCGGAAAAATTACCTATGCCTTTGCCTTAGGAACTAAAAGAACTTACGACTTTATTCACAAGAATGACATGTGTTTAAGCTTGCCTGTGGATGAGACAAATTTAACTCAATTCATCTCGGCGAATGACAATGTCGTGTCCATTAACAACTGTTTACAAATTGACTTTTCAGGGCAAGTGGCATCTGAAAGCTCTGGCTACCGTCATATATCTGGAACTGGTGGGCAGCTACAATTCGTTCGCGGTGCAGTACAATCCAAAGGTGGTTTATCGTTTATGTGTTTGTCATCTCGCTATAACGATGCTGATGGCAACCCAGTATCAAGAATAGTACCCGGCATTGCGCCTGGCACTGTGGTCACGACACCTCGTTCGGATGTTATGTACGTGGTAACCGAATACGGTATCGTTAATCTTAAAGGCAAAAGCGTTAATGATCGTGCTTTAGCACTTATTAGCATCGCACATCCAGAGGATAGAGAACAGCTTCACCAACAGGCTTGCGAAAACAGAATTTTATCTAAAAAACACTGGAAATAAACCAATGCCAGACATCATACAAGTAACAAAAAATAAAGGTGTCGCACTCATCAGCATGAACGATGTTACAACGATGAACGCTATTACAGACCCCGTTGTTTTAGAAAGTGTTATTGCTGCGTTTAAAGAGGTTCAAATTGATGAAAGCGTGCGAGTTTGCGTGCTTACCGGTGTTGATAAGGCATTTTCTTCTGGTGGCAATGTTAAAGATATGTTGAGTCGCGTGAAGATGTTTGCAGGTGATCCCTTGGAGTTACAAGAAAATTACCGTAAAGGTATTCATCGCCTATCAAAACTAATGTACGGTTTTGAAAAGCCCTTGATTGCCGCAGTTAATGGCGCAGCAGTGGGTGCTGGGCTTGACTTAGCTATGTTGTGCGATATTCGTATTGCATCAAGCAAAGCGCGTTTTGGTTCCACTTTTGTGAACTTAGCTATTATTCCCGGAGATGGTGGTGCATGGTTGCTCAGCAAATTAGTCGGCGCACAACGGGCCGCAGAATTGGTCTTAACCGGTCGGGTTTTTAAAGCCGATGAAGCATTAGAAATGGGCTTGTTGTTAAAAGTAGTCCAGCCAGCTGAATTGCTTGATGAAGCCATGCTGTTAGCCCAATCAATAGCTTGCAAATCTCCAGATACATTAAGGCTTGCCAAACGTTTGCTCAATTCGACAGATCGCTTAAGTTTTACAGATCACCTGGAATTGTGCGCGGCTAATCAAGCGATGTTACATCATGCGCCAGAGCACGAAGCAGCTTTAAAGGCCTTTTTCAACAAAAAACCTCTTTGATAAAATAAAGTTTCGTACGTTCTGACTTGGCTAAATGGAGATAGCATGATTAAAAGTACTATGATGGATTTTCCTCTGACCTTGCCACATTTGGTTGAAAGGGTCGGCTTACTTTTTCCAAACGTAGAAGTCGTTTCCAGAATGCCTGATAAGCAACTTCACCGTACAACGTATGGCCAAGTTCAACAACGCACCAAACAGCTGGCATCAGCGTTAACTAAAAGCGGGATTCAAAAAGGCGAAGCAGTTGCCACTTTAATGTGGAATCATTCTTTTCACTTAGAAGCCTATTTAGGCATCCCTATTATGGGCGGCGTTTTACATACCCTAAACCTAAGGCTATCAGCCGATGATATTGCTTACATTGCTAATCATGCCAACGACCAAATATTAATTGTTGATGATGTTTTGCTACCCCTTTACGAGCAATTCAAAGATAAGGTTTCGTTTAAAAAAGTCATTGTTGTTCCTTTAACGGGTGACATTGTGGCAGATGGATACACCGATTATGAAGACTTTATATCAACCGGTGATAGTGATTTTGATTACCCAGCTATTGAAGAGAACCAAGCTGCTGGCATGTGTTATACATCCGGTACAACTGGTCGGCCTAAAGGCATTGTGTTTAGCCACCGTTCAACCGTTCTCCACTCTATGGCCACCTCTATGACAGATTGCCTCGCCATTAGCCAGCATGATGTAATTACGCCGGTGGTGCCGATGTTTCATGTTAATTCTTGGGGGTTACCTTATGCTTCAGTGATGGTTGGCGCCAAACAGGTATTCCCCGGTCCACATTTGGATGCTGTCAGCCTACTCGACCTATATGAAACAGAACAAGTTACTTTTAGTGCCGGTGTCCCAACGGTTTGGCTTGCTATTAAAGAAGCAATGGAAGCTGAACCACAGCGATGGAAAACAACTCCCAATATGCGCATGGCCGTTGGCGGAGCGGCAGTTCCGGAATCACTGTTTCGTGCTTTTGATCGCTTTGATATGAGAATTATCCAAGCATGGGGGCTCACCGAATCGTCACCTCTTGCGACAACCGGTAATATCAAAAATGAATTACTGACCTTGAGTGAAGATGAGCAATATAAAGTTAGAGCAAAACAAGGCGTTCCGCTTCCCTTTGTAGAAGTAAGAATTGTCGATGAAGAAGGCGTTATTCAACCTTGGGATGGTGAGTCTCAAGGCGATGCAGAACTAAGAGGGCCTTGGATTACTGCAGCCTATCATAAAGACGATGATGCTAAGGATAAGTTCAGCGGAGATGGTTGGTTTAAAACCGGCGATGTTTGCAAAATTGATTCGCATGGTTATGTGCAATTAACAGATAGAAGTAAAGACCTCGTTAAATCCGGCGGTGAATGGATTAGCTCAGTTGAACTTGAAAATGCCATCATGGGGCACCCAGACGTAATAGAAGCCGCCGTCATCGCAATACCTCACCCTAAATGGGATGAACGCCCACTGGCCGCTATCGTTGTAAAAGATGGTGCGATAGTTTCAACCCAAGATATTCGTGATTTCCTAGCCAGTTCATTCACAAAAATATGGTTACCAGATGCTGTCGAAACAGTCGATGCTATCCCCAAAACAGGTACAGGAAAATTTAAAAAATTAACACTGCGAGAAATGTATAAAGATTGGGTTTGGGACAAATAGAATTAGATATATAAACGTCAACACGAATTAAATTTAAAAGAGAATAATGAATTACGAAAATAAAACATTTTTAGTGACCGGCGGTAGTTCTGGTTTAGGCGGTGCAACAGCATCGGTGTTAATAGAGAAGGGCGCAAACGTTGTTATCCTTGATGTTAATGAAGACACAGGCAAAGCCAAAGAAAAAGAATTAGGCACTAACAGTCGTTTTGTTAAAACGGACGTAACCAGTGAAGCCGATGTAATGGCAGCTGTTGAAGTGGCTAAGAACAACTTTACTGGCATTCACGGCGTTGTTAATGCAGCCGGTATCGTTGTTACTAACAAAGTATTAGATAAAGAAGGTAAACCACACCCATTAGAATTATTCGAGCGTGGCATCAACGTTAATCTTATTGGTACATTCAATGTCATTCGCCTAGCTACTCAGGCGATGGCAAAAAACGAACCCAGTGACGATGGCGAGCGGGGCATTATTATCAATACGGCATCCATCGCCGCAGAAGATGGGCAAATTGGTCAAGCCAGTTACGCGGCATCTAAAGCGGGTGTTATTGGTATGGCGTTACCCATAGCACGAGAATTAGCCCAACACGGTATTCGCATATGCACTATCGCCCCCGGCATATTTGAAACACCAATGTTAGCTGGTTTGCCGGAACATGTGCGTGATTCATTGGGAGACCAAGTACCGTTTCCATCACGTTTAGGCAAACCTCAAGAGTACGCCGCGCTTGCTTGCCATATCATTGAAAACACCATGCTTAATGCTGAAGTGATTCGGCTTGATGGTGCCATGCGAATGGGAGCAAGGTAACAGTGTCTTTCAATTCAATTATTGTCGAAACGCCTGCCGATGGCGTTGGATTAATTCGATTCAACCGGCCAAAACAATATAACGCTTTAAATAACCAATTACTCACTGAATTAGGCGAGGCTCTAGCCACATTTGACGCTAATGACGATATTGCTGTCATTATTATTACCGGGTCAGAAAAAGCCTTCGCAGCAGGTGCAGATATTGCAGAAATGGCCAATAAAACAGGCATTGAGATGAGCGCTGTGTTTGAAAATACCAGTGGTTGGACGGCGATATCTGAATGTAAAAAACCGACCATTGCAGCAGTATCCGGTTACGCCTATGGCGGTGGTTTTGAACTAGCACTGCAATGCGACATGATTATTGCATCCACCTCCGCTAAGTTTGCTTTACCTGAAATAACGTTGGGGTTAATTCCAGCGGCTGGTGGTACGCAACGCCTTACAAAGTTAATCGGTAAATCATTGGCAATGGAAATGATATTAACAGCACGGCCGATGTCGGCAAACGAGGCCTTAGAAAGAGGGGTTATAAGCCGCGTGGTTGACATTAAAAAACTAATGCCAGATTCAATCAAACTGGCTGAAACAATAACCAGTAAAACAGCTCAAGCCTCGCAAGTTGCCAAAGCCTGTGTAAATAAAGCCCTGAACACAACATTGGACGAAGGCCTAGCCTACGAACAAACAGCCTTTGTGCCCTTATTTGATTCCCCAGAAGCTAAACAGTTGATGAATAACTTTCTCAACAAAAAATAACGTTAGGTATAGACACAAATGTCACAGCCTTTAAAAAACATCAATATTGTCACTTTAGCAGTTAATATACCAGGCCCATTGGCAGCAAAAAGGTGGTTAAACCTTGGCGCGACAGTTACAAAAGTTGAACCGCCAGACGGCGACCCACTAGAACGCTATTGCCCCGATTGGTACCAAGAAGTAAATGCTGGCCAGCACATACAACGCTTAAATTTGAAAACAAAGGAAGGTAAAAAAGCGTTGTCACAACTGTTTTTATCCGCTGATCTACTCCTTACTGCACAGCGCACAAAAGCGCTGGATAATTTAGGTTTAGATTGGGCATCTTTGCAGCAAAACTACCCTCAAATAAATCATATAGCCATTGTTGGTTACCCAACGCCCAATGATAACGAAGCAGGCCATGATTTAACCTATCAAGCTAAACTAGGTGTGTTAAAAGATGGCAATATGCCCAGTACATTAATATCCGATATGGCCGGTGCTGAAATGGCCGCTTTAGAAGGGTTAGCTTTATTAATGGAGAGTAAGAAAACTAAAAAAGGGCAAAAGAAAGTTATCGCTCTTTCCGAGTCGGCAAAATATATGGCACAACCGCTAAAATATAAACTGACCAATGAAGGTGGGTTGCTTGCTGGCACGTTACCTGAGTACGCAATATATGAAACTAAAAAAGGCTCAGTTGCATTAGCTGCGTTAGAGCCGCATTTTAGTGCCCGTTTAAAAGAGCAGTTAGAGCTAGAAACGTTGAATGCTGAATCGCTGTCTCAAGTCTTTAAACAAAGCACCGCATCTGAATGGGTAACATGGGCTAAAGAACGGGACATTCCTTTAGCTGAAATTAAGTAAACTCAATCAAGCCATGTAGTAAATGAGTCAACATCTTCGCGCCTTGTTCTGTATTGATTCACTGGCTTACTTTCATCTGGGTATCCTAGCGACAAACCACATATTAAATGGTGTTGATCAGACACCCCCGTTATTTCACGAACAATATCTGGATAGTCAGCAACCGACGCTTGCGGGCAGCTACCTAAACCATATTCACGCGCTGCCAACATGACAGATTGAATAAACATCCCCATATCAACCCAAGAACCCTTGCCCATATCTTTATCTATAAAGAAAAACAGACTGGTTGGCGCACCAAAAAACCTAAAGTTATTCAATCCTGCTTCCATACGCTTTTCACTATCATCTCGACCAATGTCTAATGCGGAATATAAATCCATACCACATTGAAAACGCCTACCTTTGAATGGCTCAACCCATGCTTCTGGGTAGTATTGATAATCAGCATGACCTTTCACCTTGTTTTTAACAGCCGTTAATAAAGCATCACTAATCTTTTGTTTTGTGTCGCCATTAACAACAATCACTTTCCAAGGTTGAGTGTTTGTTCCAGAAGGTGCCCAACGCGACGTTTTAAGCAAATTATTGATTGTTTCTTTGGGTATATCTTTATCCAAAAAGGCACGTGTAGAAATGCGCCCTTCGATAGCTTCTTTAATATTCATATTATTATGGTCGTGTGTTATGTGAAAATTTCGGTATATTGAGATATATTGAGATATATTGAGTATTGTACGATACAATCTAATCATCGTTAGATTTTTAAATTTATATAACAAGTAAGGTAAGTGAATGAAAATTTTAGTAGGCGTTAAACGTGTTGTCGATTACAACGTGCGTATACAAGTTAAGCCTGACGGCTCGGGTGTTGCGACAGATGGCGTTAAAATGAGCATGAACCCATTTGACGAAATTGCAGTAGAGGAGGCTTTGCGTATTAAAGAAGCGGGGCATGCTGAAGAAGTCATTGTGACCACTATTGGCCCTAAAGCCTGCCAAGAGCAATTAAGAACAGCTTTAGCTATGGGTGCTGACCGTGCCATTCACGTACTGACGGATGAAGAAATACAGCCACTAACCGGCGCTCGTATTTTGAAAGCATTGGCTGATAAAGAATCACCTAAAATTGTATTGCTAGGTAAACAAGCCATTGACGATGACAACAATCAAACAGCTCAAATGCTAGGTGCGTTATCGCATTGGCCACAAGCTACATTTGCCTCAGAAGTAAAAATTGAAGGCGAAACAGCTACCGTTACCCGTGAAGTAGATGCGGGCCTTGAAACTATTTCAGTTAATCTGCCAGCGGTTATCAGTGCTGATTTACGCTTGAACGAACCTCGTTATGTGAAACTTCCAGATATTATGAAAGCCAAGCGTAAGCCAATGGAGACTGTATCAATAGAAGATCTAGGTGTAGAACATGCAGCGACCGTTAAAGTATTAAAAACGGCAGCGCCAGCTAAAAGACAAGCTGGCATTAAAGTTGAGTCTGTTACAGAACTGGTAACAGCACTTAAAGAAAAGGGGTTAATCTAATGAGTAAAGTATTAGTTATTGCTGAACACGACGGTACAAATTTAAATGGCTCTACAGCAAGAGCAGTCAGCTGCGCTAGCGATTTAGGCTTAGATGGTATTGATATTGTTGTACTAGCTTCTGATGGTTCTGCTGTTGCAGAACAAGCTGCAAAAATATCAGGCGTTAGTAACGTGCTATTAGTGCAAAACCCTGCAAATGAAAACGCAGTTGCTGCGTTTCTTGCACCACAAATTGAAGCCTTAGCCACAGATTACAGCCACGTACTAGCTCCAAGTACAACATTTGGTAAAGATTTAATGCCACGCGTTGCTGCGCATTTAGGCCGTCCACAAATCAGCGACATTATGCGTGTAGAAAGTAGCCATGTTTTTGATCGCCCTATTTATGCCGGTAACGCCATCGCTACAGTGGAAGCACCTGAAGGGCTTGTTATAGGCACAGTAAGGACTGCATCATACAAAGCAGCTGCAAATGATGGATCAGCATCTGTAGAAACACGCAGTGTCGATGTAACACTTCCTACGCATACACGCTTTGTGGAATTAGCATCAGGCGGCGGCGGAGATCGTCCAGACTTACAAGCGGCATCTAAAGTCGTGTCAGGTGGTCGTGGTGTGGGTAGTGAAGAAAACTTTAAAGTCATATACAACTTGGCTGACAAAATGGGCGCTGGTGTTGGTGCATCACGTGCCGCAGTTGATGCTGGATTCATTCCCAATGATCACCAAGTAGGCCAAACCGGTAAAATCATCGCACCCGACTTGTATATGGCTTTTGGTATTTCAGGCGCCATTCAACATCTAGCGGGCATTAAAGATGCTGGAACTATCGTGGCTATCAACAAAGATGCCGATGCGCCAATATTTGAAGTGGCTGATTATGGTTTAGTCGCTGATTTATTTGAAGTGATTGAAGAGCTTGAAAAAGCACTTTAAAATTTATTAAATTAAGACCTTTGCACGGAAGAAGATTTTGTTTCCAGACAAGGCAAAAATGCGCGGAAAGAGTGAGTTTACTGGAGTAAATGAACTATTGAGCACTTTTTTAACGCCGAATGGGAACAAAAGAACTTTCGTGCAAAGGTTTCAGATTAAGGATAGGCGCGAGTACTGCTAATAGTATTGGCGCCTTTTTTATTAGCAAAATGAGGAATAGTTATGGAACGTGAATCGATGGAATTTGATGTTGTCATCGTAGGTGCTGGCCCTGCTGGGTTATCGGCTGCATGTAAATTGATGCAATTAGCTCAAGAAACTGAACAAGAATTGATGGTTTGCGTTATTGAAAAAGGCTCGGAAGTAGGGGCGCACATTCTTTCTGGTGCGGTACTGGAACCGACTGCCATCAATGAACTATTCCCTGACTGGAAAGAGAAGGGCGCACCCATTAATGTAGAAGTTGATGGCGATGATGTTTATTACCTTACTAGCGAAGAAAAAGGCATTAAAACGCCCGGCTTCTTAGTACCAAAACCTATGCATAATGAAGGTAATTACATTGTCAGCATGGGCAATGTATGCCGTTGGTTAGCAGAACAAGCAGAAGGTATGGGTGTTGAAATTTTCCCAGGCTTTACCGCAGCGGAAATTCTTTATAACGACGATGGAAGTGTTAAAGGTATTTTAACGGGTGACATGGGTGTTGCAGAAGACGGCAGCGAAAAAGACGGCTACATGCCAGGTATGGAGCTACTTGCTAAACAAACTATATTTGCCGAAGGTTGCCGTGGGCACCTAGGCAAACAACTCATGAACAGCTTTGACCTTAACAAAGATGCAGACCCACAGCACTACGGTTTAGGTATTAAAGAAATTTGGACTATTGACCCTAAAAAACACCAAGAAGGCTTGGTAGTGCATACAGCTGGTTGGCCGTTAGATAACCACACCGAAGGTGGTGGCTTCTTGTATCACATGGAAAACAACCAGGTGTCGCTAGGCTTTATTGTCGCATTAAACTATACAAACCCACATCTAAGTCCATTCGATGAAATGCAACGTTGGAAAACTAACCCAAAAATTAGCCAATTTTTAGAAGGCGGCGAACGTGTCTCTTATGGCGCAAGAGCTGTTAACAAAGGCGGCATGCAATCTGTACCAAAACTAAGTTTCCCAGGTGGTTTATTAGTGGGTTGTGATGCTGGTTTCTTAAATGGCGCTAAAATAAAAGGCAATCACACAGCAATGAAAACAGGCATGTTAGCTGCCGAAACAATTATCGAATCGCTAAAAGTTGGTGACATTTCAAATAAAGAATTAAGCATGATGGATGAGAAATACAAATCATCTTGGGTATTTGATGAGTTACACAAAACGCGTAATTTTGGCCCTGCATTACATAAATTTGGTACGTTATTAGGCGGTTCATTTGCGTGGTTAGATCAAAATATATTTGGTGGAAAAATGCCATTTACTTGGCATAACACAACACCAGATTACGACACATTAAAACCGGCTGCTGAATGCGACGTGATTAATTACCCAAAACCAGACGGTAAAATAACATTTGACAAACTTTCATCTGTATTTTTATCGAGCACCAATCACGAAGAAGATCAGCCATGCCATCTAAAGCTTGCTGACAGCAATATTCCTATTACTCAAAACTTACCGCTATACGATGAACCTGCACAGCGTTATTGCCCAGCTGGTGTATATGAAGTGGTAAAGGACGAGTCAGGAAATGATAAGTTTCAAATCAATGGTCAAAATTGTATACATTGCAAAACCTGCGACATTAAAGACCCTGCACAAAATATCACTTGGGTAACACCTGAAGGTGGTGGTGGCCCTAATTATGGAAATATGTAATTATTTTACATTAAGTACAATTAGTTATGTCTTTTAGTTAATGTTATTTGTCACTTAATAGTTACCCAATTCATTAACTATACAAAATAATTTACATTCGCAAGAGAACACCGCTCAGTTGATTCTTGATTGTGTTTTCGTGATCTTATTTAACATAATATACATTTAGCCACATTAATCAGGCTAATTATCTTTTAAAATCAATCACTTGCACCTAGTTAAATAAGAATTATTTCTTATTTTTAACGCACCTTAGCGGCGGTTTAACGACCGCCGCGCTTAAGGTGCATTTATTAATAACTCATAAAGGTGCGTTATGTCAAAAAATACAGGTCAGGCCAAATCAGGCCGCGAATATCTAAAAGAAATTAAAAAAACATTGTCTATGCCATCACGGGATTTTGTCGCGTGGGAAAGAATGTCAAACGGTGACAGGGCATTACTTGTTAGAAGCGCAAGGCTTGATAAAAAGCTAATAGGAGATGACGGGTTTATTCGTGTTTCTTGGGACGGCATACAGCCAGCCGACCAGCAGCAAATAAGAGAGGCCGCAAAAAGGGCGGCTAGTTGGGCAAATTCTTTGGAGTTGGTCGAGCTATGAACTATCCGAAAATAGATATTGATGTGGTTTTGCTGCGAGTTGAGCGCGGTTTGTCTGATCGCTTTGATCGTGAGGCGTTAGAGTTCTTTTTTAAAAATTTGGTGTTTGGTGGTGGTTCAGATCAACCCGTTTTTATTTTTAACGATGTTAAGTATCAGGTGACGGGCAATGCAAAGCGCGTTTAGTTTCTTAAAGGCGGCAACGCTGCGCGATGATTGGGCGCATCAAGAAAGGTGTCTTTCTTCCTTGCCTTTTTCTTATAAGAAAAAAGCTGCTTATTTAGCAATGGATAGATACAAGAATAATCGAAAAGCAGGCAATTATTTTCTTTTAGAACTTTCGGAAGTGGCAACGGTTGGAAATGATCGTTTGATGATTTCAGATCACGACATTAAAACGGCGGCGGATGAATACGCGGTTGAATTGTCGCGTGTGCTGGCAGAGATGGCGCATGATGATTTGGATTACCAATACTTAATATCACTCGAATATCTGAAGCGGCGCGGCGTGGTTATTTCTAAAAGTTTATCGAAAATAGAAAAGCCATTTCTTATAGAGCGTTTTAAGTGTTCAATATGGTGGCGCAGGCAGTTAAGGAAGCTACACGGGCGCAAGTCGGAAAAAATCGGGATTGATTTAGGTTTGGTCCACAAAAAAACGGGGGCTTATTGTTCAGATCATGCGCTAGAGCGTAGGCAAAGCCAGAAGCGAAGAAATGCAAGAATACTTAACCAGCTTGAAGCCGAAAACCAAGAAGGCGATAAGTATGCGCTTGATGAGTTGGCAGAGTTGGGAGTTTCTAATCCAGCAATAAAACGCAGTGAGTTAATGGTGAGAATGAGAGGCTTTGAAGAGATAGCGAAAGAAGCTGGCCATGTTTCAGAGTTTTACACAATCACTTGCCCGTCAAGGTTTCACGCTCGCTTATCGAAAAGCGGCGCGGTTAATCCAAAATACAGCGGTGCTACACCGAGAGATGCGCAAAAATACTTATGCGCAGTTTGGGCTCGTATTCGTGCAAAGTTGGCGCGTGAAGAGATTGGCGTGTATGGCTTTAGAGTAGCTGAAGCACACCATGACGGCACACCGCATTGGCATTTATTGTTATTCATGCAAAAGCAACACGCAGCAAACGTCAGGCAGGTTATTAAATATTATGCCTTGCAAGATACACCGGAAGAGCGTGGCGCGAAAAAGTACCGATTTGAAGCGGTGGCGATTGATGAAAGCAAAGGAAGCGCAACGGGTTACATTGCAAAATACATTGCTAAAAATATAGATGGTTTTGGAGTTGGTGAAGATTTCGAGACGGGCAAAAGCGCGGCGGATAGTTCTGAACGTGTGGAAGCGTGGGCGGCAACGTGGGGCATTCGGCAGTTTCAACAGATCGGCGGCGCACCCGTTGGAGTATGGCGTGAGTTGCGGCGGTTGCGTGATGAAGAAAGCGGCACGATAGAAGAGGCAAGGCAGGCGGCGGATTGTTCAGATTGGGCGGCCTATCAAAAGGCACAAGGCGGCGTTTTTGTGCGGCGCGATAGTTTAAAGATAGCCATTGCAAAGTGGGATGAGTTCGACAGCGAAACGGGCGAATTAAAGCAGTCACCCGTTAACCGATACGGTGAGTTAATCAAAGGTCGTGTTTTTGGTTTGGTTTCTAAAGGCGTTCATTATTTAACGCGGTTCTATCAGTGGACAATCACAAAAAAAGAGGTTTTAGGTTTTAGCGGCAATTCGCCGCACTTGGAGTTCTGTAAATAACTGTACGGAACATTAAAAAAAGGGGTTTAAAAGTGGAAGAAGTAATTTTAAAAAGTTTAAGAAATGAAAAAAAGAAGTTCAACGGTAAAAGGGCGGTGGTCCTAAAGCAAATAAACAATGGCGGTTTGAGCGTTCGGTGTTGTGGTTTGCCGTTTGACGTTAAAAAACATCAATTCAAAGAGGCCAGCGAATGAAAGCAGAATTGTTAAGGGTAAAAAATGGCGTGGCGATTTTGAAAAAAACACCTGTTTTTAACAAAGCGGCGGTGGCTGAAAATTTGGTTTCTGATTTGATTGATATTGTTATAAAGCAAGATGAAAGAATTAAGAGGTTAGAGAATGGCAAATGAGAATTTAGGTACGATTGGCTGCCAGTTTCACGATGAACCTTATCCAGCGCACGTTAGAGAAGATAAAAAAGGCAAGCTTTATATTTATTGTGATTTATGCGGTATCACGTCACCACGCGCAGCCAAATTTCAGGAATACATGAATAAAAATATGCGGCCTATTGTTGGAGCAACACCGGAACCAACACCGGAACCAACACCGGAAGCAACACCGGAACCAACACTGGAACCAACACCGGAAGCAACACCGGAAGCAACACCGGAACCAGTACGAAAAACAACAGATCAGGAGATGGGATTTTGAGTGAAGAAAACGAAGCGGCTATAAATGAGCCAGAGTTAAGAGGTTTAGAGGCAGAAGTGATCGGAGAGATAAACAGCGATGCGGCGGCGGTGGGCGATATAACAGCGCAAGCAGTTGCGCCGCTGGATGAAGAGTTGCGCGGCTTGGTTGGCGGTGTGCTGGGTATGGGTTTTTCAGTATTAGCACCGAATTGGCAAGTACAGCAGGAAGAAGTCGAGCAGCTAACAGAGGCTTATACCGCCTTGCTTTGCAAATATTGTCCAGACGGTTTAGGCAAATACGGCGTAGAAATATCGGCGGTAATGATGACCTTTGCAGTGGTCGCGCCACGATTAGGAAAGCCGCGAAACATACCGGAACCAACAGCGGAACCAGTACCAGGCGAATTAAGCGACGAGGCCGCATAAATGGCGGTTGATGTTACATTAAAGGCAGATATAACGGCGGTTTGTGGCTCGTCAGGTTCGGGAAAATCGGCATGGGTAAAGCAGCAGTTGAAAGGCCGCGCAAGGGTGATCGTTTGGGACGTAGACGAGGAATATGTAAAAGAAAAGGGATTTGTTGCGGTGCGTGATCGTGGGAAATTGATTGAATTATTGTTAAAACGCAAAAAGGGTAGGTTTGCTTATGTGCCTAAGTCGCTGGCGGATTTTGATTTATGGAGTAAGGCCGCATTTGCTTGGGGCAATTGCACAGCGATAGCAGAAGAAACCGCCGATGTCACCACGCCAGCAAAAGCACCTGAGGGCTGGGGGATGTTAATAAGGCGAGGCCGCAAGCGTGGGATAACTATCATAGGAGTAACTCAAAGGCCGGCCGAAAGTGATAAGACGATAATCGGAAATGCAACGCTCATTCATTGCGGATTTTTAAAAAGGCCACAGGATAGAAAATATATGGCGGCTGAAATGAACGTAAAGCAGGAAGTAATCGACCAGTTAAAACCGTTGGATTGGTTAGAAAGTGCAGCCAGTGGAGATATTAAAAAAGGGCGCATGAGGTTTTAAAATGGGCGAACAAAGAAGAAAAAAAGACGCAAGTTTAGAAGAAAAAAAAGAGTTAAATGAAAAAAGAATAGGTGATGGCTGCACGTCGTCACCAGATTTTAATTTTACTGATTGCTGCAATCAACACGATAAAGATTACGGAGAAGCAAAAATATCACGCTGGCAAGCAGATAAAAAACTAAGGGTATGTATTAGTAAAAAAGGCGTGGGATTTTATAATTTTAAGATTTTGCCTTGGGTATATTGGGGTGGGGTTCGTGTTTTTGGTGGTAAATATTACGGCAGCAGCCGCCAGAAAAAATGCAAGATATGTAATTATTTTCGAAATAAAACAGCTAATTTTAAGAAATATTTCTTATAAGAAAACCGCCTTTTCAGGGGCTTGTCTTTAGCCATTAATTAATTTTAGATAGTCGTCAAGTCGTCAACGGTGGCGGCAATTTATTAATTAATTAGGAGCATTAAAAATGCCAAGCATGAAAACAATTTTAAAAACGGCAGCCATTGCCATTGTAGCGGTTGCAGTAGCGAAAAAAGTACCAGTCGTTCAAGACTATTTAGTTTAACGGGGGCTGAACAATGAGAAAAACAGTCAAAATGCCAAGCATGGCAAACGTTGGAGCAGGGCAAACGGCCACGCTTAATTGCCCGGTTGGCTTAACTTATGATGTGATTTCGCTAGAATATTCAGGTAAGAAAGCAGATACCACAACAGATATCACGCTTGATGATCTGCAAAATATCGAAGTGCGTGTAAATGGTAAAGCGATTCAGTCATTTAAGGATGGCTTGGAAGTCGATAGAATCAATCAGTATCACGGACGTGGTGCAGCAGCAGGCATTTTGAATCTTTGGTTTGTTAGACCAGAAATGGCAACACTTACAGACCAACGCTTAACCGCTTTGGGTACTCGTGATGTGCAAACATTGTCAGTGCATGTGGATGGTGAGTCAACGCTAGCCAGTTTAAGTCTAAGTGCAAAGGCCGTTCAGTCAGAACCGCAATTGATGGGTGCTATTACTAAAATAAAAGCGTTTCCAGCATCTTTTGCTGTATCGGGTGAAGTTGAGATTGACAACATACCACGCAACGGCGGTGCAATGATTGGAGCGATTCACTTGTTTAAATCGGATATTGCAAACGTTGAAATGGAGGTTAATTCAAACAAGGCGTTTGATGCAACTAAGGCTTATGCTGAAGAAATGCAGTCACGATATAACAAAACACCACAAACAGCCAACGCAACACACATTGATTACTTGTTAGAAGGTGATTTAAAGCAAGCGTTAGATACTAGAGGCGTTCAGGATATGCGAATCAGGCCAACGCTTGATACAAGTGGCAGCGTTCGTGCTGTAGTTGAATATATTGATGGATTCGCAGGAATTTAAAGGAGTTTTATATGTCAGCTTATGATGATTGGGCAAGCTTTGATTCACTATATGGCGGTGTCGGTGGGGTTGCCCCATCAACACCGGAACCCGTTAACGCATGGTATGAAGATATTTTTGATTGGGGTGGCGATGTTGTCGGCTCAGTCACAGATACCGCAGGCGATTGGTTAGGCAGTCTTTTAGATTTCAATCTTAAAAAAGAGCAGCTAGGTTATAAAAACCAACTAGCGCAGCAGCAAGCAGTATTGGCGAGCGTTGAAAACGAGCAAAACACCGGCGCGGTTCCATTATCACCAAATTATCAGGGCGTACCAGTGAAAACGGGTGGAATTGATAAGCGTTTGTTGATTGCTGGCGGTTTGTTGGCAGCTTATTTATTGCTTAAATAATGAGTGGCGTTCCTTTACCTGATTTTAGTCCAACATACGGCGGTGATTCGGGTCCAGCTTTGTCAGAAAATGGCGCGGTTAATGTAACGCAAGGCGGCTTGAACGTACCAAATTACCCAGCGGAACTGATAACAACGCCAATCGATCGAGACTTTTTCGATTTTATGCCAACAGCTAAAGCGCAGGATTTAAGTGTTTATTATTATGCGGCGGCTGTTTTTGTGTTGATGTTATTGCTTAAAAAGAAAAAATTAAACTAATTCGCAGCCAGTGGAACCAATCGGCTGCGGATTCTTTAGCGGCGGCAATGGGTGAAGATGCGGCATTTATAAAAGATGAAGTACAGCGCGGAATAGCTATCCTTTGGAATTGTATCGGCTGCGGCTGGCTAGTCACACGTCAAGAGGGGCATGAATTGGTTTTTGTCGCAGGCTCAGGAAAAAACGCAAGAGAAGTAATAAAGCTATTTATGAAAAACAAGAAACAATTAAATTTTAATACTTGCCGAATTCATTCAGCGCGCAAAGGAATGGGCAAGTATTTAAACAGCTTAGGCTTTGAAGAAGTCGAGCGAGTGTACAGGGTGAAAGTGTAATGGGTGGCAAAAGTAGCAGCAAATCAAGTCAATCAACGAGTGCGAAAACAGCAAACACGAATCAGCAAGGCAACACAGCACCGATATCTATACCAACGGTAGACATTAAAGGCGGCAAATATACAACAGCTAACGTTAATTTACGCTTAGATCAGTCAAAAAAATACGATATAAGAAATACTGTCACAGATCACGGCGCGATCGAAGGTGCAGCGGCGGCGGTTAATAAAAGTATTGAGTTATCAAGTGCGGCGTTGTCGTATTACGACAAAATAAACGAGCGTTCATTAAAAGAGGTGGCAGAAGCAAACGAGGGGGTTTTATCCTTTGCTCAGAGTGCAATAGATCAGGTAAAAGAAGCTAATAAAACAGAAGATTCGCAAAATTATCAGAGTCTTATTAAATGGGTTGTTATTGGCGGCGGCTTAGTCATAGTATTTAAAACGGTGAAATAATGAAGGAAATAAAAGCAAACATAAAAGCAGGTGAGAGTGTATTTTTTGCCGTAAAAGGTCGTTATTTTCGACTAATGGAAGCAGGCTCAAGTGTGCAAGTTGATTTTCCAGATTTGGGAATTAGAACAAATTACCGCGTAGGCGTTGGAATCAAGCTAGATCAATTTAACGGCGTGAGAATATATAGCGATATTGAGCAAACAATCGTTTTTGTTGTCAGTAATGAGAAGGTAGATGATCAGCGAGTAATAACAGAAGAAAAAGCTGGTATGAGCTACAGCGCGCCAGCGGTCGTGTCATTGGTGGCAGGTGTCGCAAAAGAGGTTTTGACCTTAGATACCGCACGATTCAAAGCAAATATACAAGCGGATGCAGATATGTACATCGGGTCGAATAGTGCGGTTACAACAGCAACAGGGATAAAAATAGCGGCTGGGGCTATTTTAGAAATAAAAAACAAAGCCGCTTTGTGGTGTATAAGTGCATCAAACACCAGTGTAAGAACAATAAGCGAGTTTGAATAATGCAGGTGACGCAATTCCCACAGGGCAGAACAAAAAACCTGCTAATAAATGCAGACTTTAGAGTTAATCAACGGGTGTATGTTTCAGGCACAGCAACGGCGGCGGCTGATGAATACACGCTAGATCGTTGGCGCGTGTTGGTGTTGGGTGAAAGTATCACCTTTGCAACGTTGGGCGCGGTAAATGAAATAACTTGTCCAGCGGGTGGTTTGGGCCAAAAAATTGAGGATTTAAACGTGCGAGGCGGCCCTTACACGATTTCATGGGAAGGAACGGCAACGTGTAAAGTTAATGGCGTGAGCAGGGCAAACGGAGAGAGCTTCACGTTACCAGATGACACACTAGCTGATGTTGTTTTTTATTCGGGTACGTTGGTGTTTGTTCAACTGGAGGAGGGCTCAATTAGAACGGATAATGAATTTCGGCATATTTCAGAAGAAAAAACAATGTGCGCGAGGTATTATCAGCAATACTCAAAAGGGACAACAGCCCATACAATCGGCGGCGCTATATCGTCGCAAAAAATACGCGAAGCTTTTACCTTTGCTAGTGAGATGAGAGTGGCTCCGGCGGTGAGTTTTTCAGCGGTGCAAGATGGGGCTGGGGCGGATATAACATCCGACACAACGTTTTCGGCTATCACCTCAACAAACTTAACACAGATTGGAGCAACGGCACGAACAACGGCGCGAACACAGGCAAAAGATTTTAGTCTAGATGCGGAGTTATAGTAGATGATAAATACAGTAAAAGAACTGGAGAGCGGTTATTTATTAAACGGCGTTTTAAGGGTTCCAGAAGATGCAAGAAACCGCCATTATAAAGCGATACAGCAGTGGATAGCAGACGGCAACACGACAGAGGCAGAGTTTACGCAGGCCGAGATACTTCAAAGATCAATAGACGAAGCAAACAACGTAGCAAAGGCCGAATTATTGCGCCTAGATTTAGCATCAATTCGTGTTATGCGTGAGTATATAGCGGCGTTAGCAGACGCGCCGCAAATTATTAAAGCTCGAGAAACAGCGGCGGCGGCTGAAAGGGCCAAAATAAAATAATGAAATGGCTATTAATCGGCGGTTTATTACTAATAGCAGTACCAAGAGGCGTTAATGCAATGCAACAAGAAAAAGAAAAGCAAGCAATCGAAAGAGAAAATTTGCCGCGTGGTATTCGCAATAACAACCCGTTAAACATTCGTTACAACGCAGCGAATGACTGGCAAGGCCAAACGGGAACAGATGGCGAATATGCAATTTTCAGCCATTCAAAATACGGCATAAGAGCAGCCGCAAAGCTACTAAACAAATATTATCAAGGCTATGGGCTAACAACGATAAACGAAATAGTTAATCGTTGGGCTCCAACAATCGAAAACAACACGCAGTCATATGTTAACGCAGTAGCCAATAAACTAAACGTAAACGCGAATGAGCCGCTTTTATGGCCTACCTATGCCAACGCATTAATAAAAGCAATGATTCACCATGAGAACGGCATACAGCCTTATACAGATTCACAAGTTAACGAAGGAATAGGACTGGCAGGTTTAAAATGAATAAATACATATTATTAGCAGGAATAGCCGCGTGGTTATATTTAGAAAATGAAAAGAAAAAAGAAGAAAAAGCGCATTTTGATTGGTTATTAGAGGGTATTAAATAATGCCTTTATTGGTTCTTGTCCCCGTATTACTGGCGGCGGTTGGTGGAACAGCCTATTATGTAAGCAGTGACGAGGGGTCAAGCTTTGTGGATGAAGTACAAGAAAGCGCAAAGTCGGCAGGGCGTGATATACTCGTTTCAGGGGTCGTTTTAACAGCCTTAAGCGTTTTGCCAATAACGAAAAAAGAAAAGATAGTTATCGGTTCAGCTTATAGCGCATATTTAATCGCAAAAATAAAAAGCGAGGGCGCAAAAAATGATCGCGAGTGGCTAAGTAAAACATGATGATAGATAGCGGAATAATTATTTTATTTATTGGCCTCTTTGCTGGCCTTGTAGGGTTTATTGGACAATCAATGATAAATAGGCTGGAATCAATAGATCACGATCTAAAAGAATTATTAATAGATCACGGTCAAAGAATAACAACGTTAGAGGCTGGCGCATTCAAAGAAAGAAGAAAAGAACCACGCCAAAAAGTAGCACAAGGTTAAGCAATCGTTCATAATTTCCCATTAAGCTAAATTTTATTTAAGGGGGTGTTGTGGATTTTTTAAAAAAGGTGCTGAAAGCCTTAATTTTGGTGATATTTGGGTTTGTTCTTATTGCTGTTATTTCTAATGCATATAAAGATTATAAGGCTAAAGAGGCGTGGGCAAATATGCCAAGTCTTCCGGTTGTGTATAAGCTGATTCCATCTTTGATGGGGAGGGGTGATGTTATAATAATAGAAAGTAGGCATAACAGAGATTTACCAGTTCAGTTGGCGTTCAAAAATGAGGACGGAACAAAGCACAAAATAATTAATATAGTGTTAAAACCAAAAGCAAAAAAAATGATTGGTTGGCTAGAGGGTTGGAGATTAGAAAAAGGAGATACGCTAATGGCCAGCAGCAAGGGTTTTAAAAATGTGGCGTATGATCATGCTGAAAAGCTAGAAAAAATCCCACCAGAATTAGTTTGTGGCGCATTTTCATTAATCGGTTTGCCTGTTCTATGTGGGTTTCAAGAAAACTAACGGGGCTTAAAAATAACAACATTATCAGGAAGCTTTTTTGCTTCCTTTTTTTGTGCCTCAAGTTCAGAGATTCGCTTTTTTAAAGCTTTATTTTCGTTGAGCGTATTTTGAAACGTGGCACGAAGCCAGCCAATAGATTCAATCTCGCTTTTATTGAAAGAATAACCGCTATTCGTGAAAAGCGTGTCGCCATCAATCCAAACAGACCAATTTTTAGGAATGATACGCTTGCAGATCACGGCCTCAAGGTAAGCAATTCGGCACGGGTCGGCCTTGTCGGGTCGGTCGTGGTAAGTTTTAGCCGTTTTAACCGTAACTGCCATAATATCCGAAGCCTTTTTAAAACCAACAGCCACCGAACCACCAAAGCCAGAAAATCCTTTAAATTCAAACATATAAGTCACCACTCCATAAGCGGTGCAGCTTACAGAAAGATTTAAAAAGAATAAAAAAAATCAATTTTTATAAATTATGTCATTAAAAGATTGCATGAAACGAATTGATCTAATAGAATTCGTTCCGCAGGTGATATTTAACATAATATACATTATACGAAGTAAAGTATTAGGTAATGACGGGTAGAAAAAGGCTTACAAGCCCTTCTAGGAATTATCTAGGGAAAAGTTTTCCGGTCGTATAAAAAAAGCTTTAGGAGAATTAATACAAGCAATTTCATTTTTAGCCTAGTATTCTCATCGGTTCTAAAATTGACTAACTGTCACCTGTAAATATTTATGAGTTCTAATTCTATCGTTTGAAACGAACTCGTCTTCCGGTGTGGCCAATTGACACTGTATCAATTACAACTCTGACCACTGATACGTACTCATTGTTTAATGTATATAGCAGTTAGTGTAATCCCCCCAATAAATAACCGACGTTTTGAGTAGAAAATTCTTATAATGAAATAAAGGAGTTTTCTATGAAGAAATCACGATATACAGACAGCCAAATCCTGTCGATCTTGAAACAAAATGAAGCAGGGGCACTGGTGCCAGATTTATGCCGAGAGCACGGCATGAGTAATGCGACGTTCTATAAGTGGCGGTCCAAGTTTGGTGGCATGGACGCGTCGTTGATGAAGCTAATGAAAGAGCTTGAAGATGAAAATCGGCGGCTTAAAAAGATGTATGCTGAAGAAAAGCTCAAGGCTGAGATTGCTAGAGGCCATTGAAAAAAAGTGGTAAAGCCATCCCGAAGACGAGAGATGGCGCAAAGATCAGTATTTCAGAACAAGGCTAATATCAGAATTTCTTGTGCGGTATTTTCTATCAGCGAAACCTGTTACCGCTACCAGGCAAAACTATCCAGTGAAAACGCTGAAATAGCTGATTGGCTACTCAGGTTAAGTACCACGCATAAGCGTTGGGGCTTTGGGTTGTGCTTTTTATACCTTCGCAACATCAAGGGCGATGGCTGGAACCATAAACGTGTGTATCGCATCTACAGGGAGCTCGAGTTGAATTTAAGAATCAAACCTAGACGCCGTATCAAACGAGATAAGCCTGAGGCCCTGAGTGTTCCTGAAGAAATCAATCAAGTTTGGTCGATGGATTTTATGAGTGACACCCTGAATGATGGTGGTACTATCCGTACCTTCAATGTCATTGATGATTATAACCGTGAAGGTTTAGGCGTTGATGTTGACCTATCATTACCAAGCTCTCGAGTTATTCGGTCACTAGAGCAGATCATTGAGTGGCGGGGGAAACCGCAGGCTTTACGCTGTGATAATGGTCCCGAATATATTAGCCAAACCTTGAAAGACTGGACAATAAAACAGCAAATCACTTTGCTCTATATCCAACCCGGCAAGCCAACTCAAAATGCCTATATCGAGCGATTTAATCGAACAGCTCGGCATGAATGGTTAGATTTACATCTGTTTGAGTCTATTGAGCAAGCTCAATTATTGGCAACAAAGTGGCTTTGGTCTTACAATAATGAACGCCCGCATACGGCGATTGGAGGCATACCGCCTAGACAGTTACTGAATGCAGCTTAACCTCTACTTTTAACTTCGGTTAGGAATGGGGGGATTACACATCATCATATCTTCCCTAACAAAAAATTCAATCCGACCGCAAAAGACGCGGCGACTTATTTAAAACGTTATAATTTAATACAATTAATATTGGTAATTTTATAGAGGGAGTAAAATATGACATTAACTAAAAAATTAGGTGCTGAATTTATTGGTACATTCTGGCTAGTACTTGGTGGATGTGGGAGTGCGGTTTTATCCGCTACATTTCCGGACGTGGGGATTGGCTTGTTGGGGGTATCACTAGCGTTTGGGCTTACTGTATTAACAATGGCCTTTGCAATTGGTCACATATCTGGCTGTCACCTTAATCCAGCTGTTTCTTTTGGGCTTTGGTCAGGCGGTAGGTTTCCAACCGCTGAATTAGGTCCTTATATTGTTGCTCAAGTTGCTGGTGGCGTAACTGGGGCGGCCATTTTATATGTTATCGCTAGTGGTCAAACGGGTTTTGATGTTACAGCTGGGTTTGCATCAAATGGATATGGAGAACACTCGCCTGGTGGATATAGTTTAACGGCTGCATTGGTAACAGAGATTGTGATGACATTCATGTTCTTGGTGATTATTTTAGGCGCTACAGATAAACGTGCTCCTGCCGGTTTAGCTCCTATCGCGATTGGTTTAGGCCTTACTCTTATTCACTTAATTAGTATTCCTGTTACTAATACGTCTGTAAACCCTGCGAGAAGTACAGGCGTTGCAATCTTTCAAGGAGATTGGGCGCTATCTCAATTATGGCTTTTTTGGGTAGCTCCGATTATCGGCGCTATTTTAGCTGGAATTGTTTATAGGTGGTTTGAAACAGAAGAGAAAACCTAGCAAGTGGGTCAAAAGCGACGCACAAAAATCGCGTGCGTTTTACCTAATTTGTTTTATGGAAAGAGACAGGGTAGTGATGGCAGAAATGGTGTCTGCAAAACTGGTGATACCATCAAGTGGTGACATAACTTAAGTTGAATTCTAGAGAATGCGTATGAAAATTGAACCCTATTTCGAACAGCAAGGCAGTGGTTCGCCTATTGTGTTTATTCATGGTTCGTATGCCACTACGTCCACCTGGAAGAAAATGATTGGGCATTTGGCAGAGAGTAATCATTGTATCTCTATTAAGTTGCCAGGCCATTGTGGAACACCTGACCCTGTGGATTTTGCCGAACCTTCTATTGAAACAGAATTGTGCATTGTGGGAGAGGTGGTTCGACAGTTAACCCATGAGCCTATTCACCTTGTTGGTCACTCTTTTGGGGGGGTGGTTGCTTTAGCGCAAGCGTTGAAAGGGGATATAAATCTACATCAAATGACACTGTTTGAGCCTGTTGCAATATGGGTGTTAGATCGTAGTAATGGCGGCGAAATGGCTAGTAACGTACAGGCGTTTTTAGCTAAACATCATCTTGATATGCTCAATGAATCACCTCGTGTTTGTGGCCATGTTATCGATTTTTGGGGCGGTGAAAATACGTTTAATGCACTACCTGATTTTATTCAAGAAAGTATGACATCACTGGTGAAGAACAATATTCGTCACTGGAATATTATTTCCACTACGACGAACACCCATAATGATTTAAATGGGTGCAATGTTCCAACCCGTTTGGTTTATGGAGATGAGTCTAACCCAGTTTCTGGTGCAATTTGTACTCACTTGAGCAAACACTTACCCAATAGCAATAAATACATCATTGAGGGCGCTAGCCACTTTTTGGTGACAAGCCATGCAGATGACTGTTTGAATATTCTTTCTAATCAGTCAATATGCTAATTAACAATAAGGAATTAGATTATGAAAGGCGATAGAGATATTGAGAAAGGCTACACAACATCAGAGTTTGTTTCTAAATTAAGGCGGTTAGCTGATGCGCTAGAGTCGGGTGATAAATTTGAAATACAAATAGCGGGTGAACGCATTTATGTACCTGTTCGTGCTGATTACAACATTGAGCATGAACGAGATGGGGCTGAGGAAGAAATTGAGTTTCAAATTAAATGGTCCCGTTAAAATAAATTAACGCCTTCAAACAATAGGATTTTATATGCAAGCTGACTTGCTGATGACGGTTGTTTTACCTGTCTCACTATTTATTATTATGCTGGGGATGGGGTTGTCTCTTCGAATGGCCGATTTTGTGCGTGTGTTAGCCATGCCCAAAGCAGCATTGGTTGGCTTATTTGCGCAAATGATTGCGTTGCCCGCCATTGCTTTTTTTATAGCGACTGCTTTTAAATTACCACCTGAATTGGCCGTTGGGCTAATGATTATTTCCTTCGCGCCTGGTGGGGCAACATCAAATATGTTCAGCAATTTGGCCAACGGTGATGTGGCGTTGTCTATTAGCTTAACGGCAATAGTTAGCCTTGTTACACCGTTTACTCTGCCCTGGTTGACGCTCTTATCGATGGATCATTTTATGGGGGCAGGTGACGCATTTGAGCTGCCTTTACTAAAAATCATTATTCAATTATTGGTTATTACGGTGATACCTGTGTTTATTGGCATGTTTATATTGAGCAAGTGGCAAAAGGCCGCTAATAAAACGGAACCTGTTATAAAAGTGTTTTCGGTCATCTTTTTGTTTTTGATTATAGTGGTTATTCTTTTGAAGAATAAAGCGCAAATGGTTGATTTCTTTATACAAACAGGGGCTGCAACGTTAATGCTCAATGTTTTAGTTTTGGGGCTTGGTTATTTATTGGCTAAGTTCTTCAATCTGCCACAAGCACAATCTATATCTATTGGTTACGAAGTAGGTATTCAAAACGGCACGCTGGCATTAATGGTGGCTGGTATGCTGGTTGGTAATGACACGATGATGATTCCTGCGATAACGTATAGTGCGTTTATGTTTATTACAGGGTTTGTTTTTGGTTTTGTTATGAAAAAATCTAGCAAGCGTACAAGTTCTTCCGTTTAGTATCAGGGTGGCTATTTTTAAAGAGTAGGAAGAATTTATGAAAGAAATTACTGGAATTAATCATGTTGGTTTAAGAGTAAAAAATCTTCAAAGGTCTAGGGCGTTTTACGAGAAGCTTGGTTTTGAATTTCTTGCAGGACCAATTGGTCCAGAGCCAGTGGCGATAATGGAGCACCCATCGGGGGTTAATATTAATTTTATTTTAAATTCTACGGATGATATCCCCAGTAATATTTTGATGGACACTCCGACTAAACACACGGGTTATACCCATATTGCTTTGGAGGTGACGAGTATCAGTTCTATCGAAGAACAGCTTTTAAGCCATGAAATCACCATTACAGAAAAAGTAGAGTTTGAAGGGGCTAAATTCTTTTTTGTACGAGACCCAGATTCAAATGTTATTGAATTTCATCAACCTGCATGAGTGTTGAGGTGATGGAAAATAAAATGGAAACAATTGATTTTAAAACGGAGTGGTGTTTACTTCAGAATCAGTTTGATAGTTATGAAAAACACTCGCTCTATATTAAGTTATTAAGTGTCATTGCCTTGTTGATGGCAGAGGCTTTAAGCATGAGTAATATATTGATAATACTGATATTAACCGTACTGTGGCTTCAAGATGCTATTTGGAAAACGTTTCAATCACGTATTGAACCTCGGTTATTGCAGCTTGAGGGGTGTATTCAGGAGGGCGGTGAGAATGCTCCATTTCAGTTTAATCGTGAATATCAGAAAGTTCGTTTAACGGGGCTGTCTTTAATAGCTGAGTACATCAGCCAGTCAATTCGCCCTACGGTGGCCTTTCCTTATGTGGTTTTGATTTTAATCTTAGCTGCTCAATGCTTGCTTTAACTTACGCCCGTTAAATTAAGAGTCGAGTTGAATTTGTTGTGTGACAGTGTGTGCTTGTTCACCTAATACGTCGAATGATACTTCAGTGAATTCCAATAGATTATTGGCATCTATCGTAACCAGTGTTTTACAGCGAGTTCCGTATTTAGGACCAATAATAAACTGAGGCGATAGAACACGTTCAGATTCAACGCTAACGCCGGTGTTAGGCAACATGTCATCGGGCACTATGTTTGTGGACGTAAGAAGCTTTAACAAGGCTACACGGTTTACTTTTGGTCGATTTAACATCATTTGTAGCTGGGTAACACCATGAGCAACTTTTGGCCAGGGTGTGTTAAGCGTTGCATTGCTTAAGCCGTGCAGGCCTGTTGATATTTTTTTAACTGTGTTTGTATCATTTGAATAATGCCATAGACCAGTTTCATCCTTAAGAAGGATGTTTAGTAAGGCATATTCTTCACTTTTCTGTTTTAGTTTCTCTAAAAAATCGGGGGCAGGGACATTGCCTGATAGAAACTTTTTTAGAATTTGGCCACGACTTTTTTTTGTTTGCTCAACAAAAGGGGGCTTTCTAACGTTGGTGATACCGGCAAGTCGTCCAGTCTTATCTACACAGAGCCAACCGCCACCGCCACGTTTATCAAAACCACCAAACACATGATCTTGATCGGGCCAAAATTGAGCCGGTAGTGAGGCGCGTTTATGAAACTCATCCCTATTAGCAACCAGCACAAATTTATACTGTTCAGAATAATGGTTGGCAAGAACGATTAAGCACATGGAAGGGCGTTGCTAAGGTTATATAATAGGCTCTAATTATGGTACAAATTTGAAATTTTGTATTAGCAACAACGCTGAAGTTTGTAATTGTGTGATATGGCTGTCACTTTTACGACTAAAAAGGTAAAATAGGTGATTACTATTTACTAACTTATTAGGTTTTTTTTGCCTAATTTAATACGCAGGAGAAATGAATGTTACAGGAATACCGTCAACATGTAGAAGAGCGCGCGGCAATAGGAATTGTCCCTAAGCCACTTAATGCTGAGCAAGTGTCAAGCCTTGTTGAATTGTTAAAAGCCCCGCCTTCTGGCGAAGGTGAATTTTTGCTAAATCTTATTACAAACCGTGTACCAGCGGGTGTTGATGAGGCGGCATATGTAAAAGCCGGTTTTTTAGCAGCAATAACGACGGGTGAGTCTACTTCTACTTTAATTAACCCTAAAAGAGCAACAGAGTTACTAGGTACAATGCTAGGTGGTTACAACATCATGCCACTCGTTAACTTGCTTGATAATGCTGAACTTGCTGAAACAGCAGCTGACCAACTGTCTCATATTCTTTTAGTATTTGATGCGTTTCATGATGTTAAAGAAAAAGCAGATGCTGGCAATGCCGCAGCTACACGTGTAATCCAAGCGTGGGCAGATGCAGAGTGGTTTACAAGTAAACCGGCATTGGCTGAAAAATTAACTGTAAAAGTTTTCGAAGTAACTGGCGAAACAAATACGGATGATTTATCACCAGCACCGGATGCTTGGTCACGTCCTGATATTCCTTTACACGCGTTAGCCATGTTAAAAATGCCACGAGATGGCATTACCCCTGATGAACCAGGTGTTAAAGGGCCTATCAAATTAATTGATGAAATGGAAAAAGACGGTATTCCATTGGCGTATGTTGGTGATGTTGTCGGTACCGGCTCTTCACGTAAATCAGCGACTAATTCTGTTTTATGGTTTATGGGTGATGATATTCCTTATATTCCTAATAAACGGGGTGGTGGTGTTTGTATAGGTTCAAAAATTGCCCCTATTTTCTTTAATACCATGGAAGATTCCGGCGCGTTACCGATTGAAATGGATGTATCCAATTTCAATATGAATGATGTTATTGATATTTACCCATATGAAGGAAAGGTAACAAAAAGTGGTTCTGATGAGGTGTTATCTACCTTCGAATTAAAATCAAACGTTATTTTAGATGAAGTTCAAGCCGGTGGTCGTATACCTTTGATTATTGGGCGTGGGTTAACACTGCGTGCTCGTAAAGCGTTGGGTTTAGGTGCATCTGAATTGTTTAGAACGCCAGAATCACATGAAGACAGTGGCAAAGGTTATACCTTAGCTCAAAAAATGGTCGGTAAAGCATGTGGCGTAGCGGGTATTAGAGCGGGTGTTTACTGTGAACCTCATATGACAACTGTTGGTTCACAAGATACAACGGGGCCTATGACGCGTGACGAATTAAAAGACTTGGCTTGTTTAGGTTTCTCTGCAGACCTTGTTATGCAGTCATTTTGCCATACAGCAGCTTATCCTAAGCCGGTTGATGTCAACACACATCATACGCTGCCTGACTTTATTATGAACCGTGGCGGTGTGTCCTTACGCCCTGGTGATGGTATTATCCATTCATGGTTAAACCGCATGTTGCTTCCTGATACCGTCGGTACAGGTGGTGATTCACATACGCGTTTCCCACTAGGTATTTCTTTCCCTGCGGGTTCTGGTTTAGTTGCATTTGCAGCGGCAACCGGTGTTATGCCGTTAGACATGCCTGAATCTATTCTTGTTCGTTTCACAGGTGAAATGCAGCCAGGTATTACGCTACGTGACATGGTTAACGCTATTCCATTAGCCGCAATAGACCAAGGCTTATTAACGGTTGCTAAAGAGGGTAAAGTTAATGCGTTCTCTGGTCGTGTTCTTGAAATTGAAGGCTTACCCGACTTAAAAGTAGAGCAAGCGTTTGAATTATCGGACGCATCAGCTGAACGTTCAGCAGCCGGTTGCACGATTAAATTAAACAAAGAACCTATCATCGAATACTTAAACTCAAATATCACGATGTTGAAGTGGATGATTTCTGAAGGTTATGGCGATGTTAGAACCATTGAACGCCGTATCAACGCGATGAACGATTGGTTGGCTAACCCAGAGTTAATGGAAGCGGATGCAGATGCTGAATACGCTGAAATTATCGAAATTAATATGAGCGATATACATGAACCTATTTTAGCGTGTCCAAACGACCCTGATGATGTGAAAACGCTATCAGAGGTTGCAGGTGTAGAAGTAGACGAAGTATTCATTGGTTCTTGTATGACTAACATTGGTCACTTTCGAGCTGCAGGTAATCTGTTAAAAGAATTTGGTGGAGTAATACCGACGAGACTTTGGGTCGTACCACCGACTAAAATGGATGCTGCTCAATTGACTGCGGAAGGTTATTACAATATTTACGGTACATCGGGGGCACGTACAGAAATGCCAGGGTGTTCACTATGTATGGGTAACCAAGCGCGTGTGGCAGAGAAATCCACAGTGATTTCAACATCTACCCGCAACTTCCCTAACCGGTTAGGGAATGGTGCTTTTGTTTATCTTGCTTCAGCAGAATTAGCAGCTGTTGGTGCGATTTTGGGTAAAATTCCAAGTAAAGAAGAATACATGGAATATGCCAATAAAATTGACACAATGGCCGCTGAAACTTACCGTTATTTAAACTTTGATCAGATAGCGTCTTATCAAGATATTGCTGATACGGTAGAAGTAGCAGTTAATGGCTAGAAAATACTAATATGTACTATAAAAAAGGCGCTGTTTATACAGCGCCTTTTTTGTGCGAATAATAATATTGAAAACACCTTGTTTTCATTTGATTTTATAGCTGTTAAATTTTGATGTAATATTATTGATAGTTGGTTGGTCATATGTTGTTAGAGACTAATGTATTTAGGATTAACTATGATAAAAATGTCAGAAAGGAATACAAGCTCAATTATCATTCTATTAATGTTACTAATTGTGTCGACTAATGTACAAGCGGATCAAAATGATCTTCAACTAAAGCCACTGTTTAATAAGCTTCAACATGCAAATAGCGTTAGGGAAGCAAAACTTGTTCAGGCTAAAATAATGCATATATGGAATTTATCGGGTGATGAGAGTATTGATCGGCGTATGGGCTTAAGTGATGCAGCAATGCGTGAAAGGTCTTTTGATAAAGCCCTTGAGATAGTTATGACGATTACACAAGAGATGCCTAAATTCTCAGAAGGTTGGAATTTGCAAGCTACTATTTTGTTTTTTATGGGCAAGTATGAAGAATCACTAGAAAGCGTAGAAAAAACATTAAGTCTTGAACCCCGACATTTCGGTGCATTGATTGGGAAAGGCGATATGCTTGTTCGTCAGGGTAAGCTTAAAGAAGCCCGCAGTACTTTACAGCGTGTAATGAAGGTTTATCCGCTACACCAGCGAGTTATTAAAAGATTAGAACGGATTGATGATGCAATAAAAACGAGGGCTAGGCGTTACGTTTAGAGGGTTTAAGCGTTGGCCGGAAAGCGGGATCGTATCAAGATATTGTTTATACGGTAGAAATGGCAGTTAATAGTTAGACAATATTAATATGTACTACAAAAAAGGCGCTGTTTATACAGCGCCTTTTTTAATAAGTTAGTTTAAGAAGGCTATGTAACTATTTGGTTATTCTAATTGAACCATTGACATTAACTTGTATATTTGAGGTGTTTTGTTGAAGGTTAGCAGGGGCTGATTCGGCCATCATCATATCGGCTTTCATATGTGATCTTGCACGATACACAGGTTGATGACGGTTGTTAGCATTGACATTAACCTGATGAATAACATATTTGTTTTTATCAAATTCTTTTGTAATAACCGAGGCTTGCTCTTTAAAGTTTGAAATGGCTTGTTTAATAAGTACTTTATTTACAGCCTGCACTTTCTCTTTTGATACATGGTAACGGAGAGATTTTATCAACAGTTTTTTCTGTAAAAGCCCAATTAATTTCCCTAACTCTTCAGTATTTTTGCTTTCTAGTGTGATTGTTTGAGTACCACGCCAGGCTTTAAAAATGCGCTTATTGTAAATTTGGTGAGTCGTGTATTGACCACCTTTAACTTTTACTTCTGAAAATGGTTTGGCTGTATCCATAGCCCAAGACATTTTTTCATTTATTCTTTTGGCTAAAACGGCTGGATCGTAATTTTCTGCTTCAACAGCGACCGTTGCTTGCATAGTATCCGTTTCTACTTCCATGCTAGCGGAAGCTTGGAGGTTGATAATACCTTCTGGCTTTACGTCGTGTGCGAATGCTATTGAACTTAATAAACTTAAGCTTAGTAAAAAAATCAGTTGTTTCATTGTTATCTCCTTAGAATAAATACTGATTAGCACTATAAGCCTCATACTATGAACGTTGACTTAACCCTTTTAATGGTTCTCCAAACGGTTCAAACCGTTTAGCGCTGCTACGCGGTAGGCCTCAGCCATAGTTGGGTAGTTAAATGTTGTATTGGTGAAATAGAGCAAGGTATTAGCGTCGCCTTCTTGTGCCATAATCGCCTGGCCAATATGAATAATTTCAGCGGCTTGATCACCAAAACAATGTACGCCCAGTATTTGTAATGTTTCTGAATGAAAAATTATTTTTAATAGCCCCTGAGTTTCACCTGAAATTTGTGCACGAGCAAGCGAGTTAAAACGTGAATAACCTGTTTCATAGGGGACTTTTTGTTCGGTAAGTTCTTTTTCCGTGTAGCCAACGGAGCTAATTTCTGGATTGGTATAAATACCGGTTGGAATGTCTTTAACTAATGTCGCATCACAAACACCATCAATAATGTGTGTTGCAGCAAAGCGTCCTTGATCATACGCGGCACTGGCGAGACTTGGGTATCCAATAAAATCACCAACAGCATAAATATGTTCTTTGCCTTCTACTTGGTAGTTTTCGTTAACGTTAATTTGGCCACGTGAATTGGGTTTTATGCCAACCTTGTCTAGTGCTAAGTCTGCAAAGTTGCCAGTACGACCATTTGCCCAAAGGAAAACATCCGTGGTTATCTTTTTACCAGAAACGAGCTTAGTTATGACGCTGCCTTTTTCTGACGTGATTGATTCATATTCTTCACTTGAACGTATAACAACACCTTGGTTGCGCATGTCGTGGCTAAGTGCATGCACAATTTCTTCATCTAAAAAAGCCAGCAATGCAGGCTGCGTATTAATTAGGTTAACTTTTACACCGAGTCCTTGAAAGATTGAGGCATATTCAGAACCAATGACACCCGCGCCATAAATGGTGATAGAGCGAGGCGTGAAATCAAGATTTAAAATAGTATCGCTGTCGAAAATATTATCGGCTTTAAAATCGACATCATCTGGTCGATAGGGGTGGGAACCCGGTGCGAGAACAAATTTTTCAGCAGAAATCTTTTTTGTTTTACCACCAGCTACAGGTTTTATCGACATGGTATTTTCACCAACAAAACTGGCTGTACCGAAAATTAAGTCAGTATTGTTTCTTTCATAAAAACTACTGCGCATATGTACTTGTTTTGCGATGACTTCTGTTGCTGAGCTTAGTAGCTGAGGGAAGGTGAGGTGCAGTGGCCCACCACATGCTTCTTTGAACCAACGGTTACGATTAAATTGAAGAACGCGCTGTACGGCTTGGCGTAAAGCTTTTGAAGGAATAGTTCCCCAATGTGTACAGCCACCGCCCACATCTTGGTATTTCTCAACCACAGCAACGCGTTTGCCTTCTTTACTGGCTTTCATTGCGGCGCCTTCACCACCGGGGCCTGTACCAATAACAATTAAATCGTAATCATGTTTGTTCATGTCATGTTCTCTTGAATATTATTTTTATAATGAGGTTTATTATAGATGCTGTAAATTAAGAGATAAAATCATCTAAATAATTTTATTAAGTATACCTTAGGTACGATAAAATCAGCCATTGTTAGCATATAAAACATCACTACTCTTTGTTTAAATTAATTGAAAAAGCTTTATTCAGTGCGTCGATAACTGAAACGCTAAGTGCCACACGGCAAGCATTCCACTTGGCGCAATCAATGCCGCTTAAAGGAGATGAAGCTGAGAGAGCTATACGGCCAATTTCTGAGGTGTGTTTCCCCGATAAGCCTCTTTGCGTGTCTCCACGTGATTTACCGCGGCGTAGGTTAGGCTCTGAAGCGGGTAAACGTTCCTTTATTCATGCGATAGCGCACATTGAATTCAATGCGATTAAATTAGCATTAGATATTGCCTATCGCTATCAAAACCTTCCGGAGCAGTTTTACATTGATTGGTTATACGTGGCTAATGATGAATGTAAACATTTTGAATTGTTATGCCAGCATTTAAAAAACTACGATTGTGAATATGGTGACCTTCCATCTCATGATGGTTTATGGAGTATGGCCGTTAAAACAGAGCATGATTTACTTGCTAGGCTATCACTGGTGCCACGTTATCTTGAGGCGCGTGGGCTTGACGTTACACCGGGTATGTTGGAGAAATTGTATGCGCAAAAGGATATGGCATCTGCAGCGGTATTAGAGGTGATTGTTGAAGATGAAGTGACGCATGTTGCGTACGGTACTAAATGGCTTGATTATGTTTGTGAAAAAGAAGGGTTAGATCGGGAGGGTGTTTTTTTCGAACATGTTGAAAGCTATTTAAAAGGGCAAATATTGGGACCATTCAATCGGCCATTGCGTATTAGGGCTGGGTTTACAAATGATGAAATGGATAAGTTAGAGCAGCTAGATAAGCGTGATTTAAAACACTAATTCATTAATACTGTAACCGTCTGCTGAGAAAACCAACACGCTTCCACAGGTATCCCATTCTGCTAATACAAACCGTTTTGCTGTTTTGTCATTCAGTTGAATAGGGTGAATATTAGGGCGATGAGTATGCCCGTGTATTAATTGAGTAACATCGTGCTTGAGCATCGCATTAATAACTGCTTGCTCATTAACGTCCATAATATCCATGGACTTTTCAGCTTTGTTCTTTAAACTCTCGACTCGATAGTGCTGCGCGATAGCTAAACGTTCCTCTAACGCCTTAGAGAGCATGTTATTTTGCCATGCTTGAGTATGGGTAAGTTGCCTAAACTGTTGGTATTGAACATCATCCGTACAAAGCAAATCACCGTGCATAAGCAGTGTTTGGGTTCCAAACAAATCGAACACATGTGCATCCTTTAAACAAATAATACCCGTTTCGTTAAAGAAATTTTTACCGATTAAAAAATCGCGATTACCGGCTATAAAGTAGGTGTTAATGCCGTTATTCACAATGTTTTGTAGCGCCGATTTTACATCTAGGTTGGGTTCAGTCATATCATCATCACCGACCCATACATCGAATAAGTCACCCAATATATAAAGGTCTGAGACGTTGTTATCTAATGAAGCAAGATAGGCCAGAAACCCGTTGGTTATATCTGGCCTATCTTTTGTCAGGTGTAAATCTGAAATAAAGTGGACGTGCTTAGACACGAATTACTTTAAGACTTCAGCCTTTTCAATGATAACTTCTTCTTGAGGTACATCGGTAGGGAACATGCCGCCTGAACCCGTTGGGATAGCAGCCATTTTATTAACGACATCCATACCTTCTGTTACTTTACCAAATACTGCGTATCCCCAACCTTGTTGAGTTTTAGAGCTGTGGTTTAGAAAGTCATTATCTTTTAGATTGATGAAAAATTGGCCAGTGGCTGAGTGCGGGTCGCCGGTTCTTGCCATAGCAATGGTGCCAAGGTCATTTTTAAGACCATTGTCTGCCTCGTTTTGAATTGGGTCCTTCGTGCTTTTTTGCTGGAAGTCAGTTGTAAAACCGCCACCTTGGGCCATAAAATTAGGAATGATACGGTGAAATATCACACCATTAAAAAAACCATCTTCAATATAAGCCACAAAGTTAGCGACTGTTTTAGGTGCTTTTTCAGTATTTAGTTCTAAGGTGATATCGCCTTGGTTAGTTGTAAACTTAATCATTGTCATTGTTGAAGTATCCGTTGCGTAAAGTGAAGTTGATAAAAATAGCGCGGTTATTACTGCCAATAAACGAGGTAAGAAATATTTAGTGCTCATTAATTTGTCTCTACTATTTAAAGAGGATGCATATTATCTTTTTTCAGATGGATAATAAAGCTTCATATTATTTTAATATTTATTAAATGAATCAGTTATCATTTCGTTTTTCAGTAAATGTTGTAAATTATGGGCCAACTTAAGATTTTTAACTCACTGTATCGAACGAAAGTGCTTTTCCAACCAATTGAAACAGGAAAGGTTGGTATTTACGTTTGTGGTATGACGGTATATGACTTTTGTCATATTGGGCATGCTCGTGTGATGGTCGTGTTTGATGTGGTCGCCCGTTACTTTAAATACCTAGGGTACGAGGTTAAATACGTTCGAAATATTACTGATATAGATGACAAAATAATTGCTCGAGCAAATGAAGCGGGAGAGGACTTTTCGGTATTAACAACTCGATTCATTAAAGAAATGCACCATGATGAAGCCGATTTGAATGTACTTCGCCCTGATTTAGAGCCGTTAGCGACTGAATCTATTGACGATATTATACGTATGATCAATGTCCTTATAGAGCGTGAAAATGCGTATGTTGGTGATAATGGCGATGTGTATTATGCGGTTGAATCGTTTGAGAAGTATGGCCAGCTGTCGGGTAGAAAATTAGACGATATGAATGCTGGTGAACGTGTTGAAGTTGATACTAATAAACGTAACCCGTTCGATTTCGTTTTATGGAAACCTGCCAAAGCGGGTGAGCCCTCATGGCCTTCACCTTGGGGAGAAGGGCGTCCAGGCTGGCACATTGAATGTTCGGCGATGGCAACGTGTTGTTTAGGTGATCAAATCGATATTCATGGTGGCGGCATGGATTTACAATTTCCTCATCACGAGAATGAAATTGCCCAATCAGAAGCAGCAACGGGTGTACATTATGTGAATACCTGGATGCACAACGGCTTTGTGCGGATTGATGATGAGAAGATGTCTAAATCGTTAGGTAATTTTTTCACAGTAAGAGAGGTGCTTAAAAAGTACCGCGGTGAAGAGATTCGCTTTTTTGTTTTATCTAGCCACTACCGTAGCCCATTGAATTATTCAGAAGAACAGTTGAATGAATCACGTTCTGCATTGGAACGCCTTTACACGGCGATACGCGACGTAGAACCAAAAAGACATCATATTAAGTCAGATTACATTGAGCGTTTTGAAGAAGCGATGAATGATGACTTTAATACGGCGAAGGCCATTTCTGTCATGTTTGAGTGTGCGAATGATATTAATAAACAGAGAAGCTTAGATCCTGAGCAAGCATCATTAATGGCGGGTGATTTACTACAAATGGCCGAACCGCTGGGTTTATTAGCACAAGACCCGAATGAGTATTTACAATCAACGACGGGCTCTGATGCTGCGATTAGTAATGACGACATTGATTCGCAAGTAACTAAACGCTTACAAGCCAAAGCGGATAAAGATTGGGCGTTAGCTGACCAAATTCGTGACGAACTAAAAGCTCAAGGCGTTATTGTTGAAGACAAAGGCAAGGAAACGTCCTGGCGTAGGGCTTAACCTTAATTACTTTGAAGTTCTGCCGCTTGTAATGTGTTTTCAAGCAACGATGCAATCGTCATTGGGCCAACACCACCAGGTACAGGTGTAATCCAACTGGCTTGCTTTGAGGCTGCTTCATAATCAACATCGCCTACTAAACGGCCAGATTCTAAACGGTTAATACCCACGTCAATCACAATGGCGCCGGGTTTTATCCAATCACCTTTTACAAAAGAAGTAATGCCGACGGCCGCAATAACGATATCTGCGCGTTTCACATGCGCTTCAACATCGACCGTACGACTATGACAAGTGGTGACAGTACACTTTGCCATCAACAATTCAAGCGATACAGGCCTGCCGACGATATTAGAGGCGCCGATGACGACAGCTTCCTTACCTTCTAAGGGCACATTGGTGCTTTTTAGCAGTGTCATAATGCCTTTAGGCGTACAAGACCTTAAAATAGGCATACGAAGGGCAAGTCGACCGATATTGTAGGGATGAAAGCCATCAACATCTTTAAGTGGATCGATAGCTTCGATAATTTTTTCTTCATTAATATGTTCTGGCAAGGGAAGCTGTACAAGAATGCCGTTAATGGCCGAATTATTGTTTAGGTCACGAATAAGCGTTAATAGCTCTTCTTCAGTCACACCATATGGAAAGGTCTTAGATAGCGAGTAAAAACCGACTTCTTCACAAGCATTGCATTTATTTCGAACGTAAACTTCAGAAGCAGGGTTTTCGCCAACTAAAATAACAGCCAAGCCCGGTTTTGATAAACCGCGAGCAATTCTTGCTTCTGTTTGTTTTTTTATTGCAGAGCGCAGTTCGCCTGCAATTTTCTTCCCGTCAATTTTTTGAAACGTCATATTGTGTTTTTTTACTATTTTTGAGGCTCTTTTTTTAAAGAAGCGTTGACCAAAATTACTGTGTGCCGTATTATCGCCCACCTACAGACTTATTGCATTATTTATACATTGGATTTTCCAATAAGTAGGTAGAAAAGCGAAGGACGCGAGAGCTTAATTTGTTTTGTATAGTCGGGGTGTAGCGCAGCCTGGTAGCGCAACTGCTTTGGGAGCAGTGGGTCGGGAGTTCGAATCTCTCCACCCCGACCATTTTTATGATGAAGCGCTTGTAGCTCATCTGGATAGAGCATCGGCCTTCTAAGCCGAGGGTAGCAGGTTCGAGTCCTGCCAAGCGTACCATCAGCTTTAAAAGCTAAAAATAATCGTCAATGGTGGGTGTAGCTCAGTTGGTAGAGCCCCTGACTGTGACTCAGGTTGTCGAGGGTTCGAGTCCCTTCATCCACCCCATTTTCGATTTATAACTAAAAGCCTACGAAATAGGTTAATTCACGCGCCCTATACTTTCTATATACCACACCCGCATCATCCTAAATTAAAAGTGCTTATCGTTGTGCTTTTCTTATCAGGCTTAAACCTTCATTATAAATAACAGTTTTTGAACTATTCAGATAAATACCAATCTGATTATAAAAAACGGGGGTTTAAATGAATTTAGATAGCGTTGCTATAACACTAGCTAAGCAATGTGCTAAAAAATCTACTGCTATTGTAGTTGAGGTTTTGTTGATTATCTTTGGCTTATATCTGCTCTTTGTGGAAGAAAGCCCCTATGCTTTATTGTTCCAAATACCTGTAGTAGTGGTTTGTATCATTGTTGATGCTTTTTGGATAATGGAGCTCAACGACAGAGAAGAAAGAGAATCCTCTAAAAAATAACGTAGTACATATTTAATATTTGCTACTGTATTATGTATTTTTTTCTTAGCCCAATTAACAACATTGAACGCTAATCCATTCCCCTATGTTTCATCACCAAACGATTCTATTTGTAATGCCATACAAGCGTTAATTGAAAACGATACGTTTGAATTAAGTGATACGAATGCCGGCTTATGTAGTTATCTTTTTTTTGATGAAAATGCTCTCACGTACTCCTTGCGGGCTGACAATCAAACGTTAACACTCTCGCATAGTTTTACATCTGGTAAGAACAAACATAGGCAGCAATACGGCGGTGGTAAAAACCAACCATTACCAAAGGCTTGTGGCTTAGATAAACACCCAAACTGGACTATATTTGATGCAACAGCAGGTATAGGTAGGGATGCTTATGTACTAGCTAGCTTAGGTGCACAAGTAACGTTGTGTGAACAACACCCGGTTTTATATGCGCTATTAGTTGATGCATTGAATAGGGCGGCTTTGGACGAAGAAGTTAAGGCTGTTGTTCAGCGAATCCAAATAATTCACGGTAATTCGTCGGACGTGTTAAATGCTATGCCAGAGACTACAGTAAAACGCCCTGATGTTATCTATTTAGACCCGATGTATCCTGACCGTAAAAAAAGCGCAAAAATCAAAAAAGACATGCAAATTCTTCAGTACTTGGTTGGTCATAACACACAAGACGGTTTGTTATTTGAAACTGCTTATGCAACAGCAATCAACCGTGTTGTCGTAAAACGCCCAAAGACGGCGAAATCTATTACATCAATCAAACCAAGCTATAACGTTAGTAGTGAAAACACACGTTATGACGTGTACGTTTTATAAAGATATCTATCTAAAACTGCTCATTATGTGATGTAAGTAAATACAGCAAATTTTCGAATATTGCCTACACTTACATACTCATTAATTAAAGAAAGTAAATGAGTTCATGTTTGATTCATTTACATTCTATATTGTGCTTTTTTTATAAAAATAATAACGCCTTTGGGATGCTTGTGAATAAATTATTTCGTATTTTGGTTATTTTGTTGTTGCCTGTTAATGCAATGGCGGCTCTTACAACCGCTGTAACGCTTGTTACAGGCCAACCAGGAAGTATTCTTCCCGGAGAACAAACGCAAATTGAAATTACGTTAGGGAATAGTAATACGGGTTCAACCATAACAGGGCTCGCATTCAACTCGCCACTTCCAGCTGGCTTTCCAGACGGTCTAGAAATCGCAGGTGCAGCAACTTATCAATGTACAGATTATGTTGATCCCCCTGGCCCGGCAACAGGCCCCACAACAACACCTGGCGTGGGTACGTTAACGGCGACTATTGGTGGGCAATTAATCAGTTTGACTGGCGGGGTAATTCCAGCAAGAGCAAGCAACACAGACGGCTCTTGTACAATAATTATTCCTGTTACTGCGGGTACCTCTACAGGTAATAATGCGACGTATACGTACGACATTGCGAATAATGCTGTTACAGGTAATGACGGTGCGGCTGTTGCTAATGTGGGCGCTGTAAGCCAAAGCATCAATGTATTAGCATTTAACCAACCTGTTATTAGCAAAGGTTTTTCAGCATCAACAGTGACGCTTGGTGGAAACGCATCAACATTGACATTCAGCGTGACAAATACGAACAGTGTTGCAATTCCTAACTTCAGTATGACAGATGCATTTCCGCAACTAGGTGGCAGTGCCATTATTGAGGTGGCAAATCCTGCTAATGCAACGAGTAATTGTACCAGCGGGACACCGTCATTCACGCCCGTAGTTGGTGCGGATACTGTCGTGGCGACGGGCGATATTCCGGCCAATGGTAGCTGTACCTTTACTGTTGATGTTATTGCTTCACACACAAACGGTGGATACACAACAGGGGCACAAACAAATAGAATTACAAGCGGCGGTGATTTCACCAATGATTTAGGTATTCCGGCTGCAGGAGACGCAACGAGTAATATTACGGTGCGATCATCATTAAGTGTTTCAAAAGCGTTTAATAATAGTGTGTTATCTAGCGGGCAGTCTGATACGTTTACCATTACATTAAATAATGACTCAAATAGCGCTCTAACGATCACAACGTTCGATGATAATCCTATTGACGGAACGGCGGGTATTGGTGGGGGAGCAGGTGTATTAGGTTCTGGCCTTGTCGCAACAGGTGTTGCAAGTACCTGCGCCGGAGCTGTAGGTTCGCTATTAAATGCAGGCGATGGTATTCGAATAACAGGTGGTGTCATACCAGCTAACAATTCTTGTACGGTAACCGTTAACTTTACAGCGGCTGCACAAGTAACACAGGTTCCTATAACGTATACCAATACTATTGCCGAAGACGCCGTTAATGTAACAACACCAAATGTAGTGAGCCAAACGCGTTCTGCAACAGTATTAGTAGCAGATGAGTTACGGGTGCTTAAAACGGCGAATCCATCTATTGCAGCACCTGGCAATCCAGTTAATTATGTTATTACTGTCCAGAATTTCTCTAACAGTGTTATAAATGCGGTAACTATTAATGATGTTCTACCGGTAGGGTTCACTTATCTAACAGGCGTTATTGCTGGTAATGATTTTAATCCGACATTAACAGCAGCTTGCGGCGTGTTAACAGAAACAAGTGTGTTAGGTGACGTGGCAGCACAATTTTCTGTAGCGACACTACCTGCCAGGACAGCTATTGGTTCTCCCGGGGCATGTGATATCAGCTTTTGGGCAATGTTAGACCCTCTTGCTGCTGATGGTGTGGCAACAGCTAATACCATTGATGCAGGACAGGTTTGTTATAACGCCGGTACAACGTGTAATGGTTCAGGTGTTAGTTCAGGTACTACGACTGCGGAAACAACCGTTTTTTCAGCAACCAAACGTTTTAATAACACGTCAAGTACGGTCACCTTACCTGAAGGAACCATTGCAACGCTTAGTGTTACGTTAACTAATATTTCAGCGAACCCGTTAACAAATGTAACGTTATCAGATACGTTCCCAAGCGATGGTTTAGGTCAATTACAAGTCGCAACGCCGGCGAATGCTTCTACTACATGTGGTGGAACAGTAACAGCCGTGGCTGGTACTACCTCACTAGCCTTAACTGGAGGAACCGTTCCAGCGAGAGCGGCAAACGGAACAGGGGCAAATGGTACGTGCGTTATTAATGTTGATGTTATTGGCCCTGCGGGAACATTTGATAATGTTGCCCAACTAGCAGGTACGCAAACCTTTGCTAATGGCGGCACTGGCAATATTACGCAATTCGATACTAATACGGCGCGTCTTGTTTACTTATCTTCATTGTTGGCAAATAAAAGTTTCAACCCAACAGCTGTTTCATCTGGTGGTACATCGCGTGTGTCGATTAGGCTATCTAATTCAGGGGCAGTGGCGTTAACAAATGTGTCTGTAACTGACCCATTACCGGCGGGGATGGTTTTAGCAAACCCCGTTAATGCGGCCTCAACTTGTGCAGGGTCACCTGTATTTACGTCTGCGGTTGTTGGCGCAAGTTCCATTACAATGCAGGGTGCTAGTATTGCGGGTCTGGGCTCTTGTGATGTTCTCTTTGATGTGGTCGCAACGGGTGCAGGAGATTGGATAAACACCATTCCTGTAGGAAATATTACGGCTGATGGTGGCATTATTAATACGACTGCTGTGACAGATACACTGTTATTTCAGCCCGGCACGGGGATTAGCGTTGGTAAAACATCCAACCCAAGCACGCTTAGTTTTCCAGGAGAAACAAGCCAGCTAACCATTACGTTTACTAATGGCACGAATGCCGTTACTAACATGGCGGTCACAGATTATTTTACAGTCGATGGAACTGTTGGAGGCGCATTAAATGGGATGGTTGTTGCGGTAACCCCTAATGCATCAACCACTTGTACAGGCGGCACAGTAACAGCTGTTTCTGGGGGCACACAAGTTGCCTTATCAAATGTTTCATTAGCAGCTAGCCAAGCATGTACGGTAACGGTCGATGTGTCATCTACTAGTATTGGCGGTATTACTAATTTTATCCCTATTGGTTCGATCACGTCTGATCAAGGATCTACAAATGCAGGCCAAGCAACAACTAGTTTAACGGTACAAAGTAATTTGGGTGTTGTGAAAGAATTCACGCCCAAAACTATTCTTCCTGGTGAACGGTCTAGATTACGCATTACATTTTTAAATCCAACAAATGTAGCCATTGGTGATTTATCTGTCATAGATACAATGCCGGCAGGCGTCACCATACCAAGTGGTGCCAATCCAATAACAACTTGCTTAGGTGGCGTCGTGTCATCTCCAGCAGCAGACCAAGTACAAGTTGTTAGTGCTAATTTACCAGCAGCGTCTGGTGGCGTATCGACCTCTTGTTATGCTGAAATTGATGTGACTTCTGCTGCTCAAGGGGATTACGTCAATACCATTCCCGTGGGTGCGGTAACGGGTGTAGCAGGCGGCTCAACGATTAGCAATTCACAACCGACGAGCGACACGTTATCGGTTAAAACACCATTAACGATTCATAAGGCATTTGATAACAATACATTGGATGCAGGTAACCCCGTTGGTTTGACAACGGGCACATCGACGGTTAGCCCAGGTGCGTCTTCAACGTTAACGATAAGAATGGACAACCCTAATGCACAGGCACTAACGGGTGTAGCGTTTATAGATGATTTGCCTGCAAATTTAGTGATTGCACAAACACCAAATGCTAGCACAACGTGTGCAGGTGGTTTTGTAGATGCATTAGCTTCAGCAACCAGCGTGCGTTTGTCTGGTGCGACTGTGCCTGCCAGTGGGTTTTGTACAGTGTCTGTTGATGTTTTAAGTAATATTTCTGGTAACTATGTTAATTCAATAGCGCCTAACGCGGTCACATCAAACGAAGGTGTCTCTAACGAAGAAGGAACGAGTGCCGAGTTATTAGTATCAACGCCACCGAGTGTCGATAAACAGTTTGCACCGGCGGTTATTGCTTCAGGTGGTATTTCTACGTTGACGATTGTGTTCGATAATCAGAATGCAACGGATATTACGTTAACAAGTTCTTTTGTTGATACTCTACCAACATCACCTGGGGCGATTGTTGTTGCTGGTACACCTAATGTCGTAAAAACATGTCCGGGTGCAGTAACGGCTGCAGCGGGAAGTGGGTCAGTTACCTATGCAAATGGGGCTGTTATACCAGCAGGTGGTTGTACTATTAGTGTTGATGTATCGGGCACTGTTGCAGGAGAGCATGTTAACAATATTCCTGCAGGAGACCTACAAACAACAGTTGGTAATAACCAAACACCTGCGAATACGAGTTTAATCATTAGCCCATTGGGATTTGTCTCTGGGCAGGTATTTACAGACAATAATTTAGTACCAAATGGCGTTTTTGATAGTGGTACTGATACGCCGTTATCAGGTGTGTCAATTGAGCTTCGTGCAGGCGCAACTTGTGCAGCGCCATTGGCTGTTATTGCTGGGGTAACAAACCCAACAACAACAGATGGGTTAGGAAATTACTTATTCGCTAACTTACCAGCCGGTACGTACTCTGTATGTGAGCCAGTACAGCCAACTAATACGGCAAATGGTACGACAACAGCAGGTGCTATTTCAACAAGTAATGGTAGCTCGGGTACTGCTGGTACAGCAACAAACCCCACTGTAACGAGTAGTGAAATAGAAAACATTATTCTAAACGGTGATGGAGCAAGTGGCGAAGTGAGTGGTAGTGCAAACAATACGTTTGCAGAAATTGCACCTTCATCCATTTCTGGTGTTGTATTTTTAGATCAAAACAATAATGGAGTTCAAAATGGTGCTGATACGCCATTAGTTGGTGAAACCATTGAACTGTTAGACAACTTAGGTGCTGTAATCACATCGGTCGTTACTGATGCTAATGGAGCCTATAGTTTTACCGGACTTGGGCCAGGTACCTATTCAATTAGGCAACCTAATCAGCCTGCTAGTACCTCTAATGGTCAAACATTAGCTGGTGTAGTAGCAAACGCTGGAACCGATGGTACAGCTACTAACATAGCAACATTGCCTAGCCAGATATCAACCATTATTTTGCCACCTAATACATCGGTAACGGCGAATAATTTTGCTGAAATTCCGCAGACCAGAAGAATATCAGGCTCTATCTTTTTAGATTATGACAGTGATGGTATAGAAAATAATTCAGACCATGGCATTGGTGGGCAAACAGTTAATTTAACGGGGACAGACATTAATGGTAACCCGGTTAATTTAGTAGTAGTTACAGCTAATGATGGTTCTTATGTTTTTGATGGATTGCCAGAAGGAACGTATACGGTTACACAACCTATTCAACCTGTCGGCACAACAAACGGGATAACGACTGTAGGGAGCACTGGAGGTACAGCAACAGCTATTGGTGTAACACCTAGTGCTATATCTGTTATAGATTTAACGGGTGCAAATACGGTATCTGGCGCTAATAATTTTGCTGAATTACCGGGGGCCGCTGTTGATTTAGCTATTACTAAAACGCATAGCCCAGCCAGTTTTGGTGCAGGGTCAAACACAGGGTTTTACACCATTACACCAAGCAATATTGGTACGTTAGATTCATCTGGAACGATAACGATTGTTGATACATTACCTGCAGGAATGACAGCATTTGCTTAGCCAACAACAGGTGATTGGATTTGTTCTGTAGCAGGGCAAATAGTTACTTGTAACAGTAGTGCGGTTATAACTGCAGGCGGTGTAGGAAGCGATATTTTATTGCAAGTAGCTGTAGCAGCAGGAACTGAAGGACAAATTCTAACAAATAATGTCGTTATATCGGGCGGCAATGAACCACCAGGGTTTGATGGTAACAATGATGATAGTGACAGCGTTTCAATTGCAGCAGCGGCGGCAGTTGAAGGCACTGTTTGGATAGACGCCAATCATGACAGAGTTCTAGACGGTTCTGAACAGCTAGTGCCGGGTTGGGTCGTTGAGCTGGTCTTAAATGGTAATACGGTTGCCTCTACATTAACAGACAGCAATGGGGACTACTCATTTACTGGCTTAGCACCAGGTTCAGGTTATCAAATACGATTCACAGAACCAACAAGTGGCGCTGTGTTAGGGCAACCATTGCCGAATGAAACAGGTGGCGCTTCAACGAGTGGTGTAACGGACCCTGTAAATAACCCAGCCGGTGCAGAATATGTGGACGGTACATTAAACAACCTTACATTACTAGCTGGTACAACAACGTCTAATCAAAGTTTGCCGCTTGACCCATCTGGTGTCATTTATGACTCAGTGACACGTAACCCTGTCGCTGGTGCGACGGTAACGCTCGTGAGTGGGGGTGTTCCGGTACCCAATATTTGTTTAGTTGGGGCAAATAACAACCAAGTAGTTGGTGCGTTAGGCATATATCAATTCTTATTGGTAAACCCAGCCCCTGTTGGATGCCCCGGCGATGCGGTTTATTTATTAGAAGTAGTGCAACCAAGTGGTTATTTGCCACCGGCTTCAACAATTATTCCTGAAACAGCGGGTGGTCCATATACGCCAGTTGGTGGAATAGATGCAATTCAACCACAAGCAACACCACCAACAGGTGGGCAGGCGACTACTTATTACTTTGATTTTAACTTAACGTTAGGTGGGTCAGGCGTCATCAACAATCATATTCCGATTGACCCCATTCTAGAAGGTGCATTATTAGTCACTAAAACAACGCCAAAGAAAAATGTTGTACGAGGTGATTTGATTCCTTATACGGTCACAGCGACAAATACATTAACAGCAACGTTAACGAACTTATCGCTTCAAGATCAAATACCTGCTGGCTTTAAATACATATCCGGTTCATCTTCTTTAAATGGTACGGCGCTAGAGCCAATTGTTGCCGGCCGTTTATTAAGTTGGAGTGGTTTAACCTTTTTAGCGGGTGAAACAAAAACCATTCAACTTATATTGATTGTTGGTTCGGGTGTGAGTGAAGGCGAATATGTAAACCAAGCTTGGGCTAATAATGATATCGCTAATGCTAGAGTGTCGAATGTGGCGTCTGCAACAGTGAGAGTTGTTCCTGATCCATTATTCGACTGTTCTGACCTCATCGGTAAAGTGTTTGATGATGAAAATATCAACGGTTATCAAGATAACAATGAAAAAGGCATTGCTGGGGTTAGATTAGCAACTGTTAGAGGCTTGTTAGTGACGACAGATAATTATGGGCGATTCCATGTTGCCTGTGCCGATGTGCCTAATGAATTACATGGTTCAAACTTTATTATGAAGCTAGATGAACGAACATTACCATCTGGCTACCGTGTAACAACTGAAAACCCACGTGTTGTTCGGTTAACACGCGGCAAAATCACTAAGTTGAATTTCGGTGCAGGCATTCATCGTGTGGTACGAGTCGACATCAACAACCTAAGCTTTGATAAAGAGGGAGAAACATTAAGAGTCAATTCAATTTCTCAAATAGATGAGCTTGTTGACATACTTAAAGAAAAACCTTCATTAGTCCGATTGGCTTATTTTGAAGGCAAAGGTGAACCTAAGGCAGATGTTGAAGAGAAAATGAAACTATTTATTGATGAATTAACCTCGAGATGGCAGTCATGTGATTGTTCATTTTATGAGCTAACAGTAGAACAAGAAATAGTGCCTCAGGCGTTTGGAAAAACCAGCTTAAATAGCCTAGTAGGAGATAAAAAATGAAATATTTAATCCCTACATTATTTAGCGTCCTTCTTTCATTTACAGCGCTTGCGTCAGATAAAGAAAAGTCTTGTCCAGTAAACGAAAAAGGTGAAGACAAATTCTGCGAACATAAAGAATGGCGTGAAGAAGCAACGCTTTCAGACGATGGTTCCATTAGAACGGTTTCAATCCCTGAAAACGCAGAGCGTCAGTTAATTAAGCAGAAAGTGACGCTATGGTCTTTACCAATAGATAATACATCACACTATACCCACGATGATTTAGAACAGGTAAAAGTGGATGTTTCTTCTACACATTTTGCATCAGCCAGTGCGACGATTGAATTATCTAAAGTAAAGCGAGTAGATGAGCTTCTTAAGCAACTTAAAGGTAAAAACTCACTTAAACTGGAAGTCATTGGTCATACCGATAGTCAGCCATTATCATTAAAGGCGCAACGTTGGTTTAACAATAATCAAGCGTTATCTCAAGCACGAGCAAAAGCGGTCGCTAACTATTTGCAAAAACAGCTTAACTTGTCTAACGCGTCCATTATTATTAAAGGTAAAGGAAGCAAAGAACCCATAGCGAGTAATGCTACCCCTTCTGGGATGGCTAAGAACAGGCGTGTAGAAATTTTAGTGTCGTATGAGAACGTTGTTAAATCTCATCAAATCGCATTTCAACAGATCATGAGCCATCAACATGTTTGCCAGGGTGAAATGTTATCTAAGCAATCAGATAAGGGTTTCAATATACGTATTGATGGTGAATCGAATGCAGGTTTGGTAGAAGATAATGAAGATGAACAACGCTGTATAGACAAAAAATTATCAGTAGCCGACATACGGCTTCAATATGATAACTTAGCCGCCGCGCCTTTGCTAAATGCATCTGCTTGGCCTGCAACGTTTGTTAATAATGAAACGGTTAAATTTAACGCTTACAGTAATTATTTAGCATGGGTTGAACGTGCGGAAATACGTATTTTTAAAGCAGCTGATTCTGACAATGGTAAGCCGTTACACGTTATTAAATTGGATAACAACTTATCCGCTGATTGGGGCGTTAAATCACAATCGCCAGAAGCATTGAAATACCGGTTGCGTGTATATGATAAAAAAGGGAGGTTCGATGAAACAACCAGCCTACCCTTATGGCGAGTCGCTAAAAGAAAATCACTCGATGATGAACAGCTGTCTGCCAAAGAAAGCGCGTTTATAGCGTACGGTAAAACACGGTTAGAGAAACACAATATTCCAGTGCAAGGTGGAAGTGTGACAGTCAGCGGGCGACGTGTGCCTGGTGATGAAAGCGTATTTTTTATGGGACGCTCGATACCTGTCGATTCAAAAGGAAACTTCGTTGCACGTCAAATAGTCCCTAATGGGCGACATACTATTGAAGTAGTGACCTTGGATTCAAAACGTAGCGGAACGTTATATTGGCGCAATATTGAGTTCAAATCCGATGATTGGTTTTATGTGGCTATTGCTGATATTACGGCCGGTAGATACAAGGCTAATAATAATGCAGTCGTCGTGACTAAAGATAAACAGCACTTAGCTGACAATAGTTTTATAGATGGACGTTTAGCGTTTTATACAAAAGGTAAGTGGCGTAATAAATACACTGTCACAGCCAGTGCAGATACAAGAGAGCAGCCGCTAGAAGATCTTTTTTCAACCTTTATGGATAAAGACCCAAGAAGTTTATTACGCCGTTTAAATGATAAAGACTATTACCCTGTATACGGTGATGACAGCACGCTAGTTGAAGATGCGCCAACACAAGGAAAGTTTTACGCAAAAATTGAAGATGCACGTTCAAGTGCTATGTGGGGAAATTTCAAAATTGTTCAACAAGAAACTGATTTAGCGCAAATTAACCGAGGCTTGTATGGGGCCGTTGTTGATTGGAACAGTGAATCATTCAATAGCCGAAGCGAAAGCATAACGAAAGTTAATGTATTTGCTGCAGAACCTGGCACACAGGCCGCTAGGGAAGAGTTCCGTGGAACAGGTGGCTCGTTGTATTACCTAGGTCATCAAGACATAGTGAATGGCTCAGAACGCGTACAGGTTGAAGTGAGAGACAAAGATTCTGGCATTGTTTTAAACGTTAATTCGTTAGTAGCAGGGCAGGATTACCAAGAAGACGCTATTCAAGGAAGAATACTATTGACCCGTGCATTACCCTCAACAGCCGATGATAGTCAGTTAGTGCGTGCGGGAAGTTATTCTGGTCACCCTGTGTTTTTGGTTGTTAACTATGAATACGTCGGCAATTTAACCAACTTTGACGAGTTAGCGGTAGGTGGAAGAGCATCGCATTGGTTAAATGATTCAGTTCGTTTAGGCATAACGGGTTCACACCAACAACGTGATCAACAAGACCAAAACTTAACAGGGTTAGATGTTCTGTTCCGTAAAACGGCAGAAACCTATTTAAAATTAGAAGCAGCTAGAACAGAAGGGCCAGGTGTCAGTTCCAATGGTTCAATTGATGGCGGCTTCAGCTTTTCTTCAACAGGTGTTAACCCATCTAACAACCAAGGCGCTAATGCATTCCAACTAGAAAGTGGGTTTGTGTTTAATGACTTTGCAATGGATATGGATGGCAAAGGTCATGTTTATTTACGGCGTAGAGAAAAGAACTTCACCGCACCTGGCCAACAAACAAGCTTTGATACGAACCAGTTTGGTGGTGGCATTAACGTACCATTAAGTGATAAAAATAGCGTTAGTTTGAAAGTGGACTTAACTGATCAAAAAGGCGGTGTTGATCAAGAGATTGCAGAAGCAAATGTGCATCATAAGCTAAATGAAGACTGGAGAATTAGTGCCGGTGTTCGAGGTGACAGCCGTCAAGACAATACAGGCACACCGTCGAATAACAATGACGGTGATCGCGTAGATTTAACACTTCAAGCAGATTATGGCATTGATGAAGAGTGGGGCGCGTTTGGTTTTGTACAAGGGTCATTATTAACCAATGGTGATAGAGACAAAAACAACCGACTTGGTTTAGGTGGGCATTTTCAAGCAAATGATCGTTTAGGTCTTAACGGTGAAGTGTCATCTGGCACAGGCGGTTTTGGTGCATTGATTGGTGCGGACTATAGATTATCAGACCGTACAACGACCTATTTAAATTATGCACTGGACCCAGACAATGCAAACAGTGGCATTGGTAACAGGCAAGGTAAATTGGTGTCTGGCCTTCGTACACGCTACTCAGACTCTATTAGTGTGTATGGTGAAGAACAATTACTACACGGCGAAAGCAATGAAGGCTTAACCCATGCCTATGGTGTTGACTTAATTGCAAATGAGCAGTGGAACTTTGGTCTTGCCGTAGAAAGTGGGCATATCACAAACAAAAACAGTAAATTGCGTAGGCGGGCAGCTAGCTTCTCTGCAAACTATAAATTTGAAGATGTTAAATACGGCGGTAACCTTGAATACAGGCGAGATAACATTGATGGCGACGTCCGTAATAATTGGTTAACACGTAATAACTTTGCTTATATGGTCAATGAAGATTGGAGAATGCGCTTTCAATTAGACTTAGCCTTAAGTGATAACAGTAATGATGACTTCTTTGATGCCGATTACGCTGAATTAATTTGGGGATATGCGTATAGACCTATTGATAACGATGAGTTGAATTTACTGGTTGAATACAAATACCTTGCCGATCAATCACCGTCGGATCAATTTACGGCCAGTGAGCAACAAAACGAATTTGAACAACGTAGCCATGTGTTTTCTGTTGATGCGACGTACGACTTAAACCCGCGTTGGGCAATAGGCGGTAAATACGCAACGCGTATTGGAGAACTAAGAGCAGGAAGGGGCACAGGTGAATGGTTTAGAAGCCAAGCTCAACTAGGTGTAGTACGCCTAGACTGGCATGTGGTTAGACATTGGGATGCGCTTATTGAAGCTCGTGTCTTAGATATTGATGAAGCTGAAGATAGACGAGCAGGCTTTCTTGCTGCTATATACAGACACTTCGGAGATCACCTGAAAGTGGGTGTGGGTTACAACTTCACGGATTTTTCAGACGACCTAACAGACCTTGATTACGACAGTAAAGGTGTTTTCTTTAATGTGGTAGGCAAGTGGTAAAAAATGTAAATAATTGAATTATTAAATAAAAAAGGCCTTATCAATGATAAGGCCTTTTTTATTGTGATTTGGTACCGAGGGCCGGAATCGAACCGGCACTTCCGAAGAAACCGGATTTTGAATCCGGCGCGTCTACCAGTTCCGCCACCCCGGCCAAATTTGTGTGGGCATTATAGACAGTTTCAAATACAAACTCTATCGAATTTAATAATTAATCTTTTGTTTGTTCTCCCTAAAGGTTGAGTTCCTGTAAAATCCTCGGCCATGAAAAAAAGTGATTTTAATTACCAATTACCAAATAAATTAATCGCACGCTATCCCTTAGAAAAGCGAACTGATAGTCGTTTATTAGTGGTGGATGATGAGCAATTAATTGACCAACACTTTACTGATTTACCTGGTTTGTTAAAAGCGGGTGATTTATTGGTGTTTAATAACACTCGAGTGATTGCTGCTCGTTTATATGGGCATAAAAAGACGGGTGGGAAATTAGAAATCTTATTGGAACGAGTGATTGATGATAAATCTGCGTTAGCGCATGTTAGAAACAGTAAATCACTAAAAATTGGCGCTACCATCCTTTTAGATGGGGGTTATCATTGCACTGTTGAGGGCAAGGTTGATGACTTGTTGGAATTAACGTTTGTTGATTCTATTCATACTGTATTAGAGTCCGTTGGCCATATGCCGTTGCCACCGTATATTGACAGGGAAGATGAATCGTTAGATCTTGAGCGCTATCAAACGGTTTTTAGCGAAACGCCAGGGGCAGTTGCTGCGCCTACTGCAGGGCTTCATTTTGACGAAGCGTTATTAGATAAAATTTCAACAATGAATGTCGATTTTGCCCATGTCACGCTACACGTTGGTAGTGGCACGTTTCAACCTGTACGAGAAGAAAATTTAGATGACCATTTAATGCATAAGGAATGGTTAACGGTTGACCAATCGGTTATAGATAAAGTCAATAAAACAAAACAAGCAGGTGGCCGTGTGATTGCTGTAGGAACAACGGCTATGCGTTCGCTTGAGTCTGCCGCTAAGGATGGCAAATTAAAGCCGTTTACAGGTGATACAGATTTATTTATAACACCGGGTTATCAATTTAATGTGGTCGATGCGATGGTGACTAATTTTCACTTACCTGAATCTACATTGCTGATGCTAGTGAGTGCGTTTTCGGGCTATGAACGCATTAAAGAAGTATATAAGCATGCCATTAATCAACGTTACCGTTTTTTTAGTTATGGTGACGCCATGTTTTTAAGCAATATGGATGATGAGGACTAAATGATGAAGTTTGAAGTATTTAAAACGAACGATAAAGCTAGACGTGGCCAACTGACGTTTGAACGCGGCACGATTGAAACGCCTGCTTTTATGCCGGTAGGTACTTATGGAACAGTCAAAGCCATAACGCCTGAGAACCTATTGGACACAGGCGCAGAAATTGTTTTGGGTAATACCTTTCATTTAATGCTGCGCCCAGGAACTGAGGTAATAGAAGCACATGGTGATTTGCATGACTTTATGAACTGGCAGAAACCCATTTTAACGGATTCTGGTGGCTTTCAAGTTTTCAGCCTTGATGAGATGCGGAAAATCACTGAAAAGGGCGTGCATTTTCGTTCACCTGTTGATGGGCGAAAAGTCTTTATGGGGCCAGAAGAATCTATGCAAGTTCAGCGACAATTAGGTTCTGATATTGTTATGATTTTTGACGAATGTACACCGTTTCCAGCGACTGAGAAAGAAGCTAGAGCGTCAATGGAGCTATCGATGCGTTGGGCGAAACGCAGTAAAGATGCACACGCGGATAACCCATCCGCTTTATTCGGCATTATCCAAGGGGGTATGTATGAACACTTGCGAGATGAATCATTAGATGGGCTTGTTGATATTGATTTTGATGGGTTTGCGGTTGGTGGCTTGTCTGTTGGCGAACCTAAAGATGACAGGGAGCGTATCCTTGAGCATATCGTTCCTAAAATGCCGAGCAGTAAACCACGTTACTTAATGGGTGTAGGTAAGCCAGAAGACATTGTAGAAGCGGTGTTAAAAGGCATTGATATGTTTGATTGCGTCATGCCTACAAGAAATGCCCGTAATGGCTATTTGTTTACACGCAAAGGGTTAGTGAAAATAAGAAACGAAAAGTACCAGTTTGATACGAACCCTGTTGATGCTGAGTGTGAGTGTTATACCTGCCAGAATTATTCGCGTTCTTATTTGCGCCATTTGGATAAGTGTAAAGAGATTTTAGGGTCGCATTTAAATACGATTCATAATCTTCACTATTATCAAGATTTGATGCGTGGGCTAAGAAGTGCGATTGAAGATGATGTTTTAGATGAATATGTAAGAGATTTTTATGCCCAGCAAAGTAAAAACACAAAGCCTGTGGCATAATATGCGATTAACTTAAAACTAATTTAGGAAAAACATATGTTAGATTTTTTTGTATCAAATGCGATGGCAGCCGAAGAAGTAGTTGCTGCCACTACTGACGCTGCTCAACCAGGTTGGGAAGGCTTAATATTTCCAGTGGCACTGGTTGCGATTTTTTACTTTTTGTTGATACGTCCTCAACAAAAACGTAATAAAGACCATAAGAAAATGGTTGGTGGGGCTGCCAAAGGTGATGAGATTGTAACTAACGGTGGCATACTCGGAAAAATCACTGAAGTTGGCGATCATTTTATAACACTTGAAATTGCGAATAACTTATCGGTTAAGCTGATGAAAACATCTATTTCATCTGTTATGCCAAAGGGTACGTATAAAACAGCTGGTAAAGCTGAGACTAAAGCAAAAAAATAAACTGTTAAACGAGTTGTCATAATGAATCATTTTCCCGCATGGAAAAACTTACTGTTGGTGGTAGCAATAGTTATTGCTGCTGTGTATGCCTTACCAAATTTATATGGTGAAGACCCTTCAGTACAAATTTCACCTCTTCGTGGGGCTGTCATTAATAACAGTGTATTGGCTGATGTTAAGAAAGAACTTCAAACGGCCGACATTTCAACGTTAAAAGATGAATTAGTAAAAGATCAGATTTTATTGCGTTTTTCTAATACTGAAGATCAATTGAAGGCGTCAGATATTATTAAAACTTCACTGGGCAATGACTATATCGTTGCACTTAATTTGGCGCCGGCTACGCCTAAGTGGTTACGTGATTTAAATGCTTCACCGATGTACCTTGGTTTAGATTTAAGGGGTGGCGTACATTTCTTATTAGAAGTTGACATGCAAGCGGCTGAGAAACAAGCGGTTGATAGAACAGCGACTGAAATACGTCAGCTTTTAAGAGAAAACAAGTTACGTTATTTAAGTGTGGTTACAGATAAAAGTGACATTCGTATAAAATTTAGAACTGAAGCTATTTACGACAAGGCTGAAGAAACGTTATCAGATGAGTTCAAAACATGGGATATTGACCCTGAAGCAGGGGGTAGTTCAACGCTTACATTAATAGCTAAGATGTCTACGAGTGAGCTAACTGATATTCGTCAATACGCACTTCAGCAAAACATCATAACGCTTAAAAACCGTGTTAATGAATTGGGTGTGGCTGAACCCATTATTCAACGCCAAGGCGATAAACGAATTGTTGTGGAGTTACCAGGTGTCCAAGATACGGCGCGTGCAAAGGAAATTTTAGGCGCAACGGCTACGCTTGAATACCGTATGGTCGATACAAAACACAGTGTAAGCTCTGCTTTAGCAGGTCGTGTTCCTCTGGGGTCAAAACTATACAAAAACCGAGAAGGCGGGCATGTATTGCTCAAAAAACAAATTATCGTGACAGGTAGTGAGATTGTAGATGCCTCATCGGGTATTGAAAATGAGACAGGCTCAGCAATGGTGTCTGTTTCACTTGATGGCCCTGGCGGTAAGAAAATGAGTAAAACAACCAGGGATAATATTGGTCAACCGATGGCTGTTGTGTTCATTGAAAATAGAACAGAAACGAAAATTGTAAACGGTAAAACTATTCGTGAAAAAACGATTGTTGAAGAAGTTATTAATGTCGCGACAATTCGAGGTCATTTCAGTAACCGTTTTCAAACAACAGGCCTAGATAATGGTGCTGAAGCGCGTGATTTGGCTTTACTGCTTCGCGCTGGCGCTCTTGCTGCCCCAATTGATATCGTTGAAGAACGGACCGTTGGACCAAGTCTTGGCCAAGATAATATAGATAAAGGCTTCAATTCTGTATTGATTGGCTTCGTACTGGTATTAGTGTTTATGGCGATTTTTTACAAAACATTTGGTTTAATTGCAGATGTCGCATTAGCCTTAAACTTAGTATTTATTATTGCAGTATTATCATTATTGCAGGCGACCCTTACGTTACCTGGCATAGCCGGAATCGTTTTAACGGTTGGTATGGCAGTTGATGCGAATGTGCTTATCTTCGAACGGATTAAAGAAGAACTTAAAAATGGTAATTCGCCGCAAGCTAGTATTCATGCAGGTTATGAAAAAGCCTTCTCAACGATTGCTGATGCGAATATAACCACACTAATCGCAGCACTTATATTATTTGGTTTTGGAACAGGCCCGATTAAAGGGTTTGCAATAACGTTGAGCATAGGTATTTTAACGTCTATGTTTACTGCGATTATCGGTACGAGAGCACTCGTTAACTTGGCGTACGGTAGCCGAGATATAGACACATTGAAGATATAATGATGAAAGAAAATAATACAATAAAATACGATTTCTTAAGTAAACGACTGATTGCTTTAGTCTTTTCCACCCTATTAATCGTTGTTTCAATTGGCTCACTTGCAACACAAGGCCTTAAGAAAGGTATTGATTTTACGGGTGGCACATTAGTGGAGGTTAGTTTTACTGAACCATCTGATTTAGCTGAACTTAGAGACATATTAAACAAGGAGAATTTTGAAGGTGCTGTCGTTCAGCATTTTGGTTCTTCTAAAGAGGTATTGATTAGGTTATTACCTGATGCAGCCCTAAACACTGCAACATTAAGTAACAAAATGTTGGACTTAATAAATACTAAATACAGTCAAAAAGGTGAGCTGAGAAGAGCAGAGTTTGTTGGCCCTCAAGTAGGTGAAGAACTAACAGAAGATGGTGGATTAGCGTTATTGTATGCGTTAATCTGCATCTTGATTTATGTCACCTTTAGATTTGAATACCGCTTCGCATTAGGCTCCGTAGCTGCTTTGGCCCATGATGTTATTATTACATTAGGCGTATTTTCAGTCTTTCAATTTGAATTTGATTTAACTGTATTAGCCGCTTTGTTGGCGGTGATTGGCTATTCTTTGAACGATACGATCGTCGTATTTGATCGTATCCGTGAAAACTTTAGAAAATTGAGAAAAGGAACGCCGACAGAGGTTGTGAATATTTCGCTTAATCAAACACTCGGCCGTACCATTATGACATCGGTAACGACGTTGCTCGTGTTGTTCGCGCTATTTTTCCTCGGTGGAGAAATCATTCATGATTTCGCATTAGCCTTAATTATTGGCGTGTTTATAGGGACTTACTCGTCTATCTATGTCGCGAGCCCAATTACACTAGCACTCGGCATATCAAAAGCTGACTTGATGATTGTAAAAGTAGACCAAGACGAATTAGATAAAATTCCATAAACTCTAAAATTCACAACATGTTGATTCGTTTTTGGTAGGCTAAGCTAACGTAACAAATCAAACACATCGCCATGGCCAGCACAGTAATAGGCTTATTAGTTGGAATTATCATCGCCGTACCCGGCACGATAATGATAACGCGGCGATACTTAAAACCATCAACTGAGAAGGCGTTTTATGCGCTTTCACTCATTCCCATCGCACTAATTTATATCGGCTTCACATTCTATTATGGTGATGTGGATGCGTTGCCATCAGAATTAATTGGTGTCCTTATTTTTTCAATTTTCTCATTAACTGCTCAATTCATATCACTAAAAATACTACCTTTGGCCTATATTCTTCACGCTGTTTGGGATGTGTTTCATGAAATCTTTGTAAAGGTTATTGCTGATAACATAGTATGGACGCAGGTGCCGATGGGGTATGCTGCTTTTTGTTTAGCCTATGACATAATAATTGGGTATTATGTTTACATTAGTATAGAACGTTGGCAAATCAAGGAAGGAGAACAAACATGAAATTATTGGTCTTCCCACATTCGCATTATTGCGAAAAGGCCCGCTGGGTATTAGATTATAAAAACATACCGTATGAAACAGTGACTATTATGCCAGGCACGCATATGTTTACTGTCCGTCGGCATGCTAAGAATAGTTCTGTTCCAGTTTTACTCGATGGCGATATGGCAATTCAAGGTTCCAGTGACATTATTAATTACCTTGAAGAAAAGTTTCCTGACAAATGTTTAACGCCAAAAGACCCTGCGCAATTTAAAACATGCTTATCGATTGAAGAACAGATGGATAAACGCTTAGGTGTGAATATTCGTCAAATTCTATACGCAAAACTATTAGATTACCCTAGCTATATTCGTTTTTGTTTTACATATCCGATGCCGGAATATAAAAAAGTAATATTCTCGGCAATGTACCCAGTGTTAAAAAAGAAAATTTATAAAACCTATGTTAAATCAGATGAGAAAGTTGCTGAAGCTCAATTAGAGTTTGATGAAGCATTAGATGAAGTTGGCGTAATTATTCGGAAACAACCCTATTTATTAGGTGATACGTTTACGCGAGCCGATTTATCTGTTGCTTCCATGTTGTCTTTATTAGTATTACCAAAAGAACACGCATTCCCATGGGGAGAGAGAGTGATTCCAGATGCCGATATTAAGGCGTTACACGAAAGTTATTTAGACCATCCCGTGGCTAAATGGGCATTAGATATTTATCAAAAACACAGATAAACTTAATCTTCGTTAAGCACCTTTTTAGCATGTGGTGTAATTTTATCTAATAAAATTCGATGCATTCTAGGGTTGCCACAAATAATGTTACCGGTCTCAAAGTAACCATGGTTATTCTCAAAGTCGGTCACTAATCCACCAGCTTCTTGAATCATTAATACGCCCGCTGCTAAATCCCATGGCTTTAATCCAATCTCAAAAAAGCCATCCAATTTTCCAGCGGCGACATAGGCCAAATCCAACGAAGCGGCACCCGCACGGCGTACGCCTGATGTGGAAGAGAAAATGTCTCGGAATATATCAAGGTAAGGTTCGATATGTGTTCTGTTTTTGAACGGGAAGCCAGTACCTAAAAATGCACCTTCTAATCTGCGTTGATGCGATACGCGTAAGCGGTGGTTGTTTAGCGTAGCGCCTTTACCTTTTGATGCAGTAAACAAATCTTGCCTAACCGGGTCATAGATTACAGCTTGGTCAAGTACGCCACGGTGTTTTAATGCAATTGAAACGGAATAATGCGGAAAGCCATGGATAAAGTTTGTAGTGCCATCAAGAGGATCAATAATCCACATGTAATCCGCACCTTCATTAGTATAGCCCGACTCTTCAGCTAAAACCCCGTGATCTGGGTAGGCCGTTAGCAATGCTGTAATAATTAACTCTTCAGCACGCTTGTCTACTTCTGTTGCAAAGTCATTTTGGCTCTTAACAGTGATTTTAAGCGTGCCTAAAGACTCACTTGATCTTATAATCAGATCACCTGCCTGACGAGCTGCTTTTACAGCAGTGTTCAACATTGGATGCATAATTTTGCCTAACCTTTAAAGTGGCGCAAGGATAACAGATACAAGTGGAGTATGTCTTTTGAAAGTAGATGAAAAGTGTGAAATTTTACAAAATATAAGGGTTGTACTGGTGCATACCTCCCATCCTGGGAATATTGGTGCAACAGCACGGGCAATGAAGAATATGGGCTTATCCGACCTTGCGTTAGTAAACCCGAAGACTTTCCCTAGCGCAGATGCTACATCAAGAGCATCTGGCGCGGACGATATCTTGGCGTCTGCAAGTACATATGACTCGTTACAAGCAGCTCTTGAACCGTGCGAACTTGTTATTGGTGCTAGCGCTAGAATAAGGCATTTGGGATGGTCTGAAGTAAACCCAAAAAAAGGCTGCGGATTGCTATTAACAGCGGCTAAAACATCAAAGGTTGCCATGGTGTTTGGCCGTGAAAATTCAGGCCTTACTAATGAAGAATTAGAGCTTTGCCATCATCTATTACATATTCCAACTAATCCTGATTTTAGTTCACTAAATGTCGCCTCTGCGGTACAGGTTATTTGTTATGAATTATATTCGACACTTATTGGCGAGCATGTCATTACAGCGCCAGAACCTGAAGACAGGCCTGCAACAAGCCAAGAATTTGAGGGTTTTTTCGAACATTTATTAAACACGTTGGAAAAAACAGATTTTTTAGAATTATATAAAACCAAACGGTTACAGCAGAGAATTAGGCGAATTTTTTATCGATCAGAGTTAAACCGTACGGAAGTTAATATTCTTAGAGGAATATTAACGGCCTTTAATAAAAAGCTGGATTAACTCAAATAATACGGTTTGATGGTGATAACACGCGGTAGAATATAATTTATTTACCTCTAGTTATTAGTTATGTTTGAGCAACTTAAAGAAGACATCAACATTGTATTTGATCGCGATCCGGCTGCGCGTAACACGCTTGAAATTGTTACAACCTACCCGGGTTTTCATGCAATCCTATTTCACCGTTTAAATAACTGGTTATGGCGCTCAAATTTGAAATTTTTAGCGCGCTTTTTCTCTTACTTCTCCCGCTGGTTAACAGGTATTGAAATTCACCCCGGGGCTATCATAGGTAAACGCTTTTTTATTGATCACGGTATGGGGATTGTTATTGGTGAAACAGCGGTTATTGGCGATGATTGTACGTTGTACCACGGTGTAACATTAGGCGGAACCAGCTGGAATAAAGGAAAACGGCACCCAACCTTAGGTGATGGTGTTGTTGTTGGTGCTGGCGCTAAAGTATTGGGCCCGATTGATATCGGTTCTAACGCTCGAATTGGTTCTAATGCCGTTGTTATTAGGACCGTGCCCGCTGATGCCACCGTTACAGGTATTCCTGGCCGCATCGTCAATGCGGATGCAGCCAAGCCAAGTGCTGAGCAAGAGGCAATGGCAAAGAAAATCGGTTTCGATGCTTACGGCGCATCACAAGAGGTTCCAGACCCAGTTGCTGTCGCTATTAATAGTATGTTGGAACATATTCATAAAATGGATAAAGAAATGGAGCAGATGTGCCATGAAATCAAACGACTCGGTGGTGGTCTAGACGAGAAGTCTATCCAAGAATTAAGTAGCGAACGGGTTGATGATGGAACCGGTTCGACGTGCTTGGGAAAAAAAGCCAAATAGTAACCGCTTAGAACAATGATTTACTTTGATCATAATGCGACAACGCCAATAGACCCTTTGGTTGTTGAGGCTATGCAGCCATTTTTGATGGGTTTTTATGGAAACCCCTCTAGCTTGCACCGCCATGGGCGTTTAGCTAAAACAGCCGTAGAACAAGCTCGGCAACACGTGGCGTCGCTAATTAATGTTCAGCCCGAACAAGTTATTTTTACGTCTGGTGGAACTGAAGCAAACAACTTGGCGTTAACCGCCGCAACGAACACACAATACAAACATGTGCTTGTAGGCGCCACGGAGCATCCGTCTGTTATTGAATGTTGCAGAAACTATTTATCAGCCAGTTGCTCTGTCGATGTATTGGATGTTGACGAGGGAGGATTATTAACACCGGATTATCTGCAATCTTGCATAACGGCGGACACAGGGCTAATCAGTGTGATGCATGCCAATAATGAAACGGGTGTCATACAAGGTATTCAAACGTTAGCTGAATTGGTTAAGGATAAGCCAACAGTTTTCCATACCGATGCTGTTCAGTCCTTAGGCAAACTTGAGGTGGATTTTAATGCAATGGGCGTGAATTTAATGACGTTATCATCCCATAAAATCTACGGGCCCAAGGGTGTGGGCGCTTTAATCCATGATAATCAAACCACGTTATCACCTATGTTATACGGCGGTAGCCAAGAACTGGGGTTTAGAACCGGCACCGAAAATGTGGCCGGTATTGTTGGCTTTGGAAAAGCGGCTGAATTAGCTAAACAACACTTGGCAGAGCGCGCCAAGCATCTAGTGGCTCTGCAAAAAGAATTAGAGCAGGGCATTAGTGACATAAAAGGCCTAACTATAGCGGGGATCCAAAGCGAACGGCTACCGAATACAACACAAATCTTAATGGATAATGTTGATGGCGAAATGCTGCTAATGCAATTAGATAAGCAGTCCATTGCTGTTTCAAGTGGTTCGGCCTGTTCGAGCAATAGCAAAAACCCCAGCCCTGTTCTAAAAGCGATGGGCTATAACGATAAGCTTGCATTAAGTGCGATTCGGGTTAGTTTAGGCCAACAAAACACACATGAAGAAGTACAGGAATTTATCTCGGTACTTAAAAGCATTATCAATAGCAACCAGTAAACTATTTGATGCTAAATATTCAAAAACACGTACCTAGCAATGCACCCGCAACAGGTAATTGTGTTACTTGTTTTATAGGGCGAGTGATGCTGAAATTGATTGGCTATAAAATTGAAGGACGCTTTGCCAACGAACCAAAAATGATCATCATCGGCTCACCCCATACATCAAACTGGGACTTGTTTTTAGCCGTTGGATTGATGCTATCACTTGGCGTTCGCATCAATTGCATGATGAAAAAAGAAGCATTCTTTTTTCCATTTAAGTTTTTATTTATGACCTTAGGCGGCGTTCCAGTTGATAGAAGTTCTCCACAGCAAGTCATTAAAAGCGTTATTAGCGGATTCCAAGCACATGAAAATACTGGGTAGCCATTCTGCCAGAAGGAACGAGGGACTCGGTAACACAATGGAAATCGAGCTTTATTCGTATTGCTAAAAGTGCAGCTGTCCCCATTTTTATTATTGGCGTAGACAGTAGAACAAAAACAGTTCATTTTGATAGGTTAGCGCTTGATAATGAAACAGCGGATGATTTGAGAGAATAGTCGCGTAAAAAATTCTATGTGTTAGTGCCAAAGAATAACTAACAAGAGTTTTTAATTCTATAAACTGTATACCTGCCCAGACTGCTTAGTTGACTTGGCTTTCTAAATAGAATTGATATTTTTATCCATAGGCACTATGGATAGTTATTAATTAAAGTTACTGTGGCTGAATAATAAAGTCTTTATTATTCGGTCAGAGTTACATTATTAATGACGCTAAAGTAGCGGGCCAATAGAGCCATACTGGCTGCTATAACTTTTGGCTAAAATAATATATTACTGGGCACCCGTAAAAAGGTATAACGGTCAAATGAAAGATAGCGAGTATATAAGGCTAGTGCTAAAAACTGGCTATTGGCCCATTAAAATTTACTTTCCTATTTTCTAGCTGGTTCACGCCGCATCACCAATTCCAGTGGTTGGTTATTATCAAAGTGTATGTCACGTTGAGGGAAGGCAATCACGATGTCAGCTTCATTGAATTTTTTGTTAATGCTCAGGCAAACATCAGTCATTGTGCTCACACGTAAACCAATATCATTCAAATAGATACGGAGAAACAAGTTTAATGAGTTATCACCAAAGCCCTCAAAACTAGCTCTAGGTTCTGGGTCATCCAATATGTCGGGGTGTTCTGCTGCGATCTCGAGCATTAAACGCATGGCCTTTTCAACATCACTGCCATAAGCAACACCAACAGGTATGATGACGCGGGTTATGTTATTTGAAAGTGTCCAATTAGTAAGTTGGCTGGTAATAAATGTTTTGTTAGGTACGACAACTTCTTCACGACCCCACAATATGATTGTAGTGGCACGGATACGGATACGTGAAACAGTGCCTGATATTCCTTCAGCTGCATTGCCTTGCATGCCCGAGATAGTAACGACATCACCGATTCTTATCGGTTGCTCGAAGAGTAGAATGACGCCACTGACGAAATTGGCAACAATTTCCTGAAGACCAAACCCCAGTCCAACCGAAAGTGCAGCCACCAGCCACTGGATACTGGACCATTGCAGTCCGATACTGTTTAAACTGATCACCAAGCCAATCATCACAACCGTATACTGGGTCAATGTAGTTATCGCATAACGTGAAGCTTGGGTGATAGGTAGGCGTTGTAACAGTGTGAATTCTAGCAGGCCAGGGATGCTTCGTGCTGCCAGTAGTGTCAAGCCACCGATAATTAAACCGCCAATAAGGCTGCCGAGTGATAAAGGAACTTCTTTAGTGACTCCTTCAACCAGCACTGTGTTAGTAATGGGGAGTTTTACATTGTCGAGAAAACTTAATGCAGGAATGATGTCTTTGCATATCCACCATAAACCAATGATTAGACCACTGATATAGGCCGTGCGCACTAGTTGACGTACCTGTTCACTAAGAGCGGTATACTCTATTTTTTCCTCTTCAATCACTGGTGGCATTGTGTCGTTTCTTTGCTCTGCTGAGGTGTTTTTTTCAGCTTCACGAAGTGCTACGCGTGCGCGTTTAGCTTCCTGTATGCGCAGATTTCGTTGGGTAAGGTAGAGTCTTCGTAGCAACAGATCTCTGAATAACCGCAAGATTATAAAAAACAACAGCATTTCTCCAAGCAAAGAGAGAAAGAAAACAGCTGTGTAGTAATACCCAAGTAAAGCGGTAGCAACAAAGACTAGTGGTAGCAACAATGCTGGAATAAACCAGAAAAGATGATAATCAGCCCAGCGTTTACTGTCCGAGGCAGAGGCTAGTTTTTGCAATACCGGTCCATTACGACGCCATATTCTGTGTATTGCTAACGAAAATAGAATCATCAGAGACACAAAAGATAGGCCACCCAATGCAAGTAGGCCCGGTTCACGGACCTGTGCAGCACCAGTGAGGTAAATAAAATCAGACGGTATCCCCGATGCACTGGCAGATATCAAAAATGCCATCGGTACTGCAAATGGCATCAGCCAGTCGGATTGTGTGCGGAGTTTGTTACATAACACTTGGTGCCAGCCAAGGTGGTTAATTGCCAAGCCATTTTTATGGCAGAGTTGACGTAAAAATAGCAAAAAGAATAGTGTTTGTCCGCTGCCTTGTAACCCAGCCGCTATTTTAATAGTAAACTCGTTAACGTTGGTGGTATTACCGAGGAGCAATCCTGAACCGAATAATAGTAGAGGTAAGGGTAAAATTAATATTAGCGTATAGCCAATCGCTTTAAACGTAGCAGCATAATTATCCTTACTTGGTTTGGCCGTCTCAGCAGATGTTATTGCCAGCCCATTGCATGCACGTCGATATGAAAATGCCAGTGCCAATAATAGTAGAGCCCAAATAACTCCCCAGCTACGTTTTTTCCAAAATGTATGTTTGCTATCATCGAGCAGCTGTATTAAGTTTTGCTTTTCTATCAACCACTCTAGCCCATTAATCAGCAACTTAGGTTGAGTCAACAGCATAAACCCGTTGCTCGGCATCCAGAGTAGGTTGTCACTGATAAATAATCTAAAATCACCAGCAACTTGTAGTAGTTGACGCGTGTTAGAGTCTAAGAAGGATAGAACAGCAATAGAGCTATTATAGTTTTTAAGCAACTCCAGGATAACCTTATGGTACTGAGCCCAGATTACCTCTGCATCTTTACGTAACTCTTTTCGACGATTCTCTGTTGTTTCGACTGGCAGTGAGGCCAATAATTGTGCAGAGAACTCTGTGGCCGATCGCGTATCACGAAGTATCTCATTCAACGCGAGTTGGCGCATAAAGGTATTACTGAGGCCATTCTGATAAGTAATGATATCTTTTTTCAATGAGGATATGCGGGGTATTGCGGCCAAACGTTTTTGTAGTAAATCAGAGATATGCTCGTTATCACCTGCAATGTTGATGGCTTGCTGTATGCGTGTACGGTCACTTTTTAACTCATCCAATAGCTGCTTCAGGGTATCTAGCCGATGCTCATGGGTAGTTTTAATCGTTAATAGGTCACTTTGTTCTTTAAGTAACGCGATGATTTTATTTTGTAATGATTTCAGTTCGGGCATTGCACTATCAACAGAATTTTCCGCAATAGTTTGTGCAGTTTTGAGGTTAATATTTTGCTTTTCAGCAAGTGCTGAACGAATTAGCTCGAGGCGTTTTTGTAAAGAACTGATGGTGAGGGAGGCAGTATCTCGTTGAGCTGTGGCTAACTCTGTTAGTATGCCAAGGTTACTTTGTTGAGTTTTTAATAGTGATAGGCGTGCTGATAACGTATAGCTATTAGCCTGATTAAGTAGTATATCGGTATTGGTTAGTGATTTATCGTTAATGGCTGATGGGCTAAGGAGCTTGCTTAATTGATTACTAATCTGACTTATTTCGGCACCTCCATTTTGAGCAGCATCAATATACTCTGAGAGAGACCTTTCGGCTGTTTCTTTCAGCCTATTAGCGTCATCAATCTCTATTATTGTTTTGGCCAATGCTTTTGTCAGTTGTTGTTGAGACCAGCGTTTAACCGTGGACGAATCTAACGTTTTATTGATGCTCGGTTTGCGTAGGCGGGTCAGTTCAGCAGGTGCACTAGCAATCAATGATTTCAATTGATTTGATTGGTTTTCAAGCTGAATAGTTTGTTCCACAAGGTTAGCAGCTTGATCGAGTTTTGTTAACGTTAAATCTCGCTCATCATCGCTTAGGTTTTTTGTGGCCTCAATACGTGATCGCTCTGCACTTATGTTTTGTGAGAGCTTGGTAATGTTTGCGTGTAAGGTCTTCGTGGTGTCAGCCCATACGTATTGGCAACCAACAAATAACAAGGTAATGATTAACTTAAGAATAACGCGACTAAAATTTCTCATATATTAATTTTATTTTTTCTAAACGATGAGGCTTTTGTTGAATTTCGGCTGGAACTTTTTGTAAATGACAAACTAATCAAATATATCAAATTTTTATCTCATTGGCTTTCTAAATATATTGGCATAGTGTCAATAGAGAGCTTTCTATTTTAAGAATCTAAAATGTGTGTAAATTTTTACGTTCGCTAACATCACACATACCGGCAGCATTTATAACCATCTTTTTCGGCGAAAGAAAATAAGCATACCAATAGCTATAACAATGAATAAGCCCCAGACAAAGGGGTAGCCAAAAGACCATCGTAATTCTGGCATGGCCCAAGGACTTTGGGACTCCCCAGCGAAATTCATTCCATAGACACCTGCGATGAATGTTAATGGGATAAATATCGTCGTAAATATAGTGAGTAAGCGCATGATTTCATTCATGCGCATGCTGGCACTGGATAAATATAAATCCAATAGGCTGGCGCTCATATCACGATAAGACTCAAGCAAATCCATCACCTGTATGGTGTGATCATAACAGTCACGTAGATAAACTTGTGTTGGATCCTCGACCCACGCATTTTCATCACGAATCAACTGGTTCAACACTTCACGCTGTGGCCAAATACCACGTCGAAGCAAAATAATTTGTCGTTTAGCCTCGTGAATCTCGTGTAGTACGGATTGATCAGGTTCTTGTAACAATTTTTCTTCTAATGTTTCGAGTCCTAGCCCTAGGGTTTCCAATACAGGAAATGCCTGATCGATGGCAAGATCCATAATTAAATACACCAGATAGTCTAGGCCACTGCGCCTTGATCGTGTGCCGCTGGTGCGTAACCGTTTTAGTAATGGGGAAAATGTATCTTTATCACCGGTATAAAAGCTAATAAGATAGTGCTTATGCCAACATAGATAAAGTTGATTGATAGTAATGACACCATCAACATCATCAGGCAGGTTCATAACAATGAATAGCTGATCATCATAAGATTCTAGTTTAGGTCGCTGACCGCCGTTTAAAATATCTTCCTGAACTAAGGGATGTAATTTAAAAAGCGAGCCATATTGCTGCATCCAGTCAGCATTTGGTGAACCTTGAACTTGAAACCAAGTCGCAGTATTAGATTCAAGTTTTGCTTCTATGTCGGACGGCAGGGCATTGTCAATTTCCACTAAACTATCTTCTGAATAATCCAAGGTAAGGAAGTTTAATGGTGCAGAGTCGTCGATAGTGTCTGATGCAAGTGTACCTGGTGGTGTTCCAGGGGAGTGATAGTCTTTATTAAAAAGTTTCAACATTTGTCTCCGTACATTTTTTATAGAACCATGCTATCCAAACTAGTTTATCGTTATTAGTAGTAAGTATTTGAGCAGCGCTTAGTTCATATTACACATTATTTCGTCATTTATGGGTTTGTTGTATTTGCCAAATTTTTTACGCCAAGTACCCGTCGGGCGGCCATAATCCAAAATGGGCTAATTATCAATGTTAATACGATAACCGCAATGGTATATTGATATGCAATGTCGCTAATAAATCGCTCGGATAAGCCAACGGCGGCTAGTACAAATGCAAACTCGCCTATCTGGCTAAGCATGGCACCAGCATAGAAACTTTCTCGCCATTGATAACCGAGCAGTTTTAAAATAACGCCATTCAAAACAGTGTTACCAAGCAAGACAATAACGACCAGTAATACGAGTTGTGTGATATGCGACAATACAAATACGATGTCTACTAGCATACCGATTGAAACAAAAAAGAGGGCAATAAAAACCACTCTGAAGGGCCCAAGAGCATGATGAACCCATTCAGTCTCTCGTGCGGTCGTGATTAAAATTCCGGCGGCGAAAGCTCCTAGTGCAGTTGAAAGATGGACTATACCTGTTAACCAAGACAAGCCCATACAAATCAATAATGCACTAAAAACTTGCTGTTCAGGGTCATGGCGCAAATACTTTCTGAAGGGTAGGTGAAATGCTTGGCGTGAGAGTGCCCATGCCAGTATTGCAATAATACTGATAGCGCCACCAACCTGCAGACCGAGTTCATGCCAGCTTGGAGTAGAGCCTCCCATCATACTAATAACGATTAACATTGGGATGATGACCAAATCTTGCGCTAATAATATACTGAGAACGGCTTGTCCTTCTTTGCGATTAATTTCGCCTGAGTCACGCAAAAGCTTGACGATGACAGCAGTGCTGCTAAGGCTGGTGACGAAACCAAGCAGTACCACGCGCTCTATCGGCCAGTCGAACCATAAACCGATAGGTACGATTAGGGCAACACTGAGTAAGACCTGCGCTAATGTGCCGATGACAGCAATTCGCCAGTTTGCTAATAGCTGCCGTGGTACAACTTCCATACCGACGAAAAATAGCAAAAGCACCACCCCAAAACTTCCGAGCCTGGCTATAACATCTCCATCTGTTAGTAGAGATAGACCGTATGGGCCTATTGCGATACCAGCAAATAGATACCCTATCACTTGAGGCAAACGAAGAAGTTGCAAAGACAAACCAATAAGCAGAACGACACATAGAATTGCAACAATAACAGGTAAAAGGGGGTCAATATGCATACAAAGAATTTAACATGGTACGAAGATGGATTAGTAAGAAGTGATGTCGAAATGGTTTATATAATTTTATAACAATTAAAGGCGTTATGTTGAAGTATATAAAAAACAGAAATATGGAGATTATCTATAAAATATCTAGGCAATTACTTTATAGTCATTAAAAAAATTCAAATGGTCCTAAAAAAGGAATATAAATGCACATAAAGTTTTTTCCATGGGCTTTTAATTAACAAGGTTTTGGTATAGTAATTGTGTGACAGCATAAATTTTTAATAATCAAGTCAACTGGTTTTACAATTAGTGATAAATACATGAGGAAAAAGTGTTGAAACCAGAAGCATCAAAAAAATTTATCTATATAATCGTACTAGTATTTATATTCCTAACTATTTTTGTTGTAGCATACAAAATCTTAAATCAAAATATTGATGAATTGCCAACAGGTGATAGTGCATGGAAAATTAATTTAACCGTACTGGCAAATGCAAATAAAAAAGGGGCAACAGTTAAGATCCCTCGTCCTTGGGATACGCCATATTCTAGAATGTATGCCCAATCAGTGTCACATTATGGTTTAAGGGAAAAAAAAACAGGAGAACGTAAGAAAAATCGGGAAATTATTTTGGTCGCAACTGAGCCAGGAAGCTATGCTATTAAATCAGAGTTTAGCGTTCAAATTTCTAGTATTCCGAGGAAAAATTTGGGCAAGTCTAATCTAAGAGAAGTTGATCGTTCACTATGGTTAAAAAGCGAAAAATACTTAATCCAAATAAATACTTCCCAAGCAACTAATATTATAAAACAACTGTCTACTTCTACAAACTCGACAGATGGATTAATTGAAAAAATATTTGATTATGTCAGCAACAATACCAGAATAAAAAAACGTACCAACAATAATTCAGAAACTGTATTATCAAAACAACTTGGTACAGAATTGGGCGTCAACAGGGCACTGGTGGCCTTGTTAAGAACGGCACATATTCCAGCACGAATAATAACGGGGGTGGACTTGTTTTCCGACTCAAAAAAACAACCTGTCTATTGGACGGAGGTTTATTATGATCAACGTTGGTTTTCACTTAATCCATCGCTTGGTTTTTTTATGATGCTACCAGCTCAATATATTCCACTTGTCAAAGGAAAAAGCGATATTTTGGGCATTCATGGTATGCAAATAAAATCAATAGATCTTGATGTTACAGCATCTCATGTGTCACCCTCATTGCTTACCACAGAATCTAAACATCTTTCAGGTATTTTGAATTTAAACAGGTTATCGCCTGATGATCGAGAAAACCTAGGCATACTGTTATTGATGCCGTTGGGAATTTTAATCACAGAAATTTTGCGACAAATTGTAGGGGTTCGTACTTATGGCACGTTTACGCCTACGTTGTTAGCTTTAGCGGTCGTTCATGTTGACCTTAAGCTTGCAATGATTATATTTTTGATTGTCACCATTATTGGTATTTCTATCCGATCTTTACTGCCTTTGCTACACCTCAAAAGGACACCATTGTTAAGCGTAGTATTTACTTTAGTTGTGTTGAGTATGGCATTTATTATTTCTTTTCTTCATTATTTGGATCCGGAAATTGACAGCGTTGTTGTTCTCTTGCCTGTCGTTATTCTTACAATGCTTATTGATAGGATTTATGCCGTTATGGATCAACGAAAATTTCATACTGCGATGCTTCGTCTATTCTGGACAATAACAGCCGCTTTATTCTCGTTATTTGTTTTGTTACAGTCTGATTTGGGGCAGGTTTTAGTGTCTTACCCTGAACTGCATGCTTTAACGCTGGCTATCATTATTCTTATTGGAACTGGATCCACCTTAAATCTAACAGGTATTAAGTTATTAAACTGGATGTTTGAACCTGACTTGAGAATAGCTAAAAAAAATGCTGTTGTTCAATCTGAACAATCTGACGATATCAGATAAACTGTTCCAATTAATACTTTATCGATAATTTCAAAGTATTGTCAGCAGGTAAATTTTAATTGACTTAAATGGTAAAGCGTACGCAATGGTTGCCTTCCTGCTTAAAAAGTGCTGAATTATTTATTAAGTAATGGGGCTTTCAGGATGTGGTGATGGTGCTAGCTCATGAGAGAACTCTTCATTAAAATCATCAACGGTATTAGCAGCATCAACAACATCTTCAAACCGGGCAATGTGGAATAAGGCATCACCTTCATTAACCAGCGGTAGATTTGTGCGACCGATGACGATGCCGCCAAAAGCGGCGGTAATAGCGACTTCCGATTCACCAAAAGGATCCGCTACCATACCAAGTAAAGTACCTTTCTTTACCTGACTACCTAGTGCTACCATAGCTCGTAATATACCGCTGTCTGGTGAACGCGCCCAAAAGCTGGAACGAGCAACAATCGGCTCGATAACTTTTTTAGATTGACTGCGTAAAGGTGGAAGCATGTTAAGTGTACGCATCACGTTGATAATACCTTTAACGCCTGCCCGAATAGAGACTTCATCGAAACGCAGTGCTTCACCTGCTTCATACAAAAGCATCGGGATACCGTGCGTTGCAGCCGATTCACGAAGTGATCCGTCGCGTAAAGTGGCAGAAATGATAACTGGAACATTAAATGCCTTGGCAAGTTTTTCAGTTATCTGATCATCCAGGTTAGCCCTGATTTGTGGTAAATTATCACGGTGTAGCGCACCTGTATGCAGGTCAATTCCATGAGTACTTTGTTCAACGATTTCTGTCATAAAAAGATGGGCCAGTCTGGCCGCAATCGAGCCTTTTTCACTGCCGGGAAAGGAACGATTTAAATCTCGTCTATCGGGTAAATAACGCGAATGATTTATTAGGCCATGAACATTGACGATGGGCACCGCTATAATGGTTCCTTTTAAACGCTTTAGGGCAGGCGATTTTAAAAGTCGCCGAATAATTTCCACACCATTAATTTCATCCCCATGAATCGCCGCACTGACAAACAGCCGTGGCCCGGACTTCTTCCCCGTAACGACATGAACGGGCATTGTCATTGGAGCATGGGTATATAATTTACCAACCGGCAGCTCAACTGTTGTACGTGTTCCCAGTTTAAAGACAATACCGTTGATTGTTAATGGTCCAGCAATCATAGAATCAACCTTTACCTCGTGTTTTTGTATTATTAAGCTTGGCATTTTTTTCGATATGCTGGACGATCATTCCCGCAATATCTTTACCGGTAGCATTTTCAATACCCTCCAGCCCGGGTGATGAATTGACTTCCATTATTAACGGTCCACGTTCGGATCGAAGAATATCTACTCCGGCCACGCCAAGACCCATGACTTGGGCTGCTTTGGCCGCCGTAGCACGCTCTGTAGGTGTTAGCTTCACTAATGTTGCGCTACCACCGCGATGCAGGTTTGAACGAAATTCGCCGGGTAAACCTTGGCGCTTCATTGCAGCAATTACTTTGCCGCCTACCACTAGACAACGGATGTCTGAACCATCAGATTCTTTAATAAACTCCTGTACCATAATATTCGCTTTCAACCCCATAAAGGCTTCTATAACGCTTTCAGCGGCCTTTTTAGTCTCGGCGAGTACTACACCAATCCCCTGTGTGCCTTCGAGCAGTTTGATAACCAGTGGAGCGCCTCCGACCATCTTTATCAGATCTTGAACATCATCTGGATCATGGGCAAAACCGGTGATGGGTAAACCGAGACCTTTACGTGAAAGCAACTGTAAAGAGCGTAGTTTGTCCCGTGATCGAGAAATGGCGACCGACTCAGCAAGTGGAAAGGCGCCCATCATTTCAAACTGTCTTAATACGGCCGTGCCATAAAAAGTGACGGAAGCACCGATGCGCGGTATCACAGCATCAAAGTGAGGTAATGCCTCGCCTTTGTAATGCACAGTTGGTTTACTTTGTACCACTTCCATATAACAACGGAGTGCATCTAGAACCATCGTTTCATGTCCTCTTGCCTCGCAGGCCTCTATTAAGCGGCGGGTAGAATAGAGTTTTTTGTTACGTGATAAAATTGCTATTTTCATACGATGATATCTTTTTGCTTTTCTGCTGTTTGTTTGCCCGATAAAAAAGATTTATGGGGGTTAACTAAAATTCTATTTTCCATAGCGGTACGGCCAAGCAGCATTCGAAACAGCATGCTCTCTCTGTTAGAAAGTGTAATCTCAATCGGCCAGCGTTGTTCGGATAATACCAAATCAGTGATAATAACGTAACGCTCTTCTTTGTGTCCGCCAGAGTCTGTAACAATACGTTTATCTACTACCTCCGCTTCACAATATACCTCTAATTCAGTGTTCTGTTGTTCTGGATGCATGCCAAAACGAACCCATTCTTTTTTATTTTTTTGGAATGGCTGAATAGAAAATGCGTGAAGGCAGGACGTTCTAGCCCCAGTATCAATTTTAGCTTTTATTGACTGAATGTTTAGATGGGGGAGTGATACCCATTCACGCCAACCTACGGTTATTAATTTTCGATCCATGTTACCTTTATTTCCGGTTTACTAATCCGAGTGCTTGTTCAATTTAATAAATCATACAATGTTTAATTCATATGACACATTTTTACTTGCTTTATTTTTCTGACACCAACTAGTATAGGCCGCTACATAGTTTTTTAACCTATAAATTAAATTAAGTAAGAAAAAAATAGAGCCATTACAAGCTAAAGAACGTGGTGCTATTTTGTATAATATCATGCTAACTATCATCGAAAAATTTGCAGTGAATGTATCTGAAAATTCTTATTTTATCGAGATTGTAAGTAGTTATTTTAACCTTGCTCTCATTTACAATGATTCACGCGTTAGTTGTCGTCTTAAGTACGTAATATCAATTCTGTTATCATTGCAATGCTATGTTAAAGAGTTTTATGTTGCTTTTTCAACAAGGCAGTGGTTAACAATGGGGTTTTTATGAGTGAACTTTACTATTTTGTACCAACGCTGGTGGCTATTGCTATCTCTCTGCTGATCGTTCGGGCTGGCGCAGTAGCGTTGATGATGACGGGCATGAATTTTGACAAAGCCAAATTTCAGGCGCTATCTGCTTTTTCTGGTACGGGGTTCACTACTCGTGAAGCTGAACGGGTGGTTAATAATCCTCGGCGACGAAAAATTGTGGTGTGGCTGATGATTCTCTGTAATGTCGGTATCGTCACCGTTATCGTTACTGCGACTTCATCAGTCACTGAAATGCAAGGCTTGCAAACAGGCCTGAATGTCCTCATATTACTTGCAGGACTTGGTCTTATCATCATGATAGCTCGGCATACACCGTTTGTAAGGCGCTGGGAGGCATTTGCTTAGAGGCGATTGGCACGTTTTAAAATATTTGACGACGATGCGACGGTTGACGAATTGTTACATATTACCGAAGGCTATGGAGTAGTGCGTGTTCAATTGATGGATAGCTCTGTATTTATCGGGCGGACACTCTCACAGATTAATGCCGGCCTTGAACATTCATTTGTTCTTGGTATCGAGCGCGATAAAGACTGGTTTCCAACGCCTAAATTAAGTAGAACGCTACTGACAGATGATTGCCTTGTGATCTACGGTAAATTAGATGATTTGGCGGCTCATTTTGGTGAGCCAATTTGACTGATGGAGTGATGGATTAAGTTTTTTTGAATCCTTACGCCTTTGCTAGGTGGAACGTGAGATGAATAATACAAAAATAAATATTGATCGGGTAATCAGTGAGCCGAAGTAGAAAGTTTTAGGCCATGAAAGAATCTTTATATATTCATGAAGATCTATATGAGCGGTTATCATCTCTGTTTTATATCCAGCGCTGTTGGCTATTTCTGCATGCCTGACATGCTGCTATCGGTAGCAAATATATCAAAATCACACTAGATGGGCATATCACCTGCCATAGAGGACAAATACACATGCTTGATTATACCGAATACATAAAAATACTTATTGGACTGCTGGCGATTGCCAATCCTTTCGGGGCAATTCCGATGTTTATTAGTATGACTGCCGACGACAGTCAAAGTGAGCGTCGTAGGACAATCCATCAGACTTCATTAGGGGTAGCCATCATTCTTTTGGTTACGCTGTTTTTTGGCGAACTTATCTTACAAATTTTCGGTATTACCGTTAACTCCTTTCGTGTTGGTGGTGGCATTCTCATCTTGTTAATGGCGATTAATATGTTGCACGCTAAAACCAGTCAGGTTAAGCAAACTGAAGAGGAAGCAGGTGAGTCTATAGTTAAGGAATCAGTCGCCATCGTCCCATTAGCGATGCCATTGCTTGCCGGTCCGGGCGCGATTAGTGCGGTTATATTAGCGGCGCACAAAGGTAGCGGTATCAGTCATTTTATAACTATCGCAGTTGGCATTATATTGCTAAGCCTGGTGATATGGTGTGTGTTGCGCATTTCGCCATGGATAGCTACCCGCATTGGTGCCACCGGCATCAATATATTTACTCGAATCATGGGTCTAGTGTTGGCAGCTATTGCTGTAGAATTTATAGTTAATGGCATCAAAGGCTTGTTTCCTGTATTGGCTGGATGATGTCTCGATGGGGTTTTTTTGTGTTTATTGGGATACAGCGAGCTTGATGAATTTTCTACTAACTTAAACTATTCGCTTATGCTTAGCGGAGAAAAACAGCCAGCGCCAGAACCATTAATGATACTAACCAAGCAAGAATATATATAATCATTGAGTGATTGGCCTTCTTTTTTTTCACCCAAGTCCGTGGGCGGATGCCCTTGATAAAAAATACAATTTTGCTTGACAGATTGACGCTAACCACATTAATCATTAACAGCAAAGCTGCCCCCGATGCGAGATTATAATCTCCATGACCAAGCATAATATGCGAATGCTCATTAGCTAAAGCAGGAGCCTGACTTTTCAGATATTATGCAATTAACGAGTTTTTTAGCGATATGATGAGCAGTATCTAATGTCGAATTTTTTTCTCCGGGGTGGGTTTTTTTTCTTATTGGTAAGATACAGGGGCCGGGGATATATACATTGCTAACGGTATTGGTATTTTCTAACTCATCGGCCAATATTGCGGACAGTGATTCAACAGCAACTTTCGATACGCCATACGATCCCCAGTAGGCTTTACTTTGACGGGCAGATGAATCTGAAACAAATGTAATAGAAGCGTCACGTGCTTGTTGTAATAACGGCAAACAAACTTTACTAAGTATGGCGGCAGCATTTACGTTAACTTGTTGGGTTTGTAGCCATAAAGAGCCATCTTGGCTATCCATTGGGCCAATAACACCAAGTTGACAAGCACAATGAACTATTCCATCTAACTTATTGAATTCACTGTATATTGAATTTGCAAATTGTTTATAAATATCTTCGTCTGTCTGTTCTAAATCAAACGAAATAATAGCGGGTGTAGGGTGGCCAGATTGTTCTATCCGATCATAAATTTGATTTAATTTATCGTCATTGCGGCCACTAAGAATGATAGTGGCTCCTAATTTTGCAAGTTGCAGAGATACAGCTTGACCTAAACCACCGGTTGCACCGGTAACAAGGTAAACACGACCATTTAAACTTTCTTCTTGATTCTCTATGGGTAAAACAGGTATGGTTTTAGTCATCTTTTGATTTATTAACTATAGTTTGTTTTCGAGCAGTTTTAGCTATCGGTTCAATTTCATTAATTTCCTTTCTACTTTCGATACCGAGCTCTTTAAATTTGCGTGCATTAGGAAAAACTTGGCGCTCTAAAGAACCAATGGCTTTGTTGTAATGGTCAACACTTTTATCCAATGAGTTACCTACTTTAGCCATATGGTCAATGAAAGTGGACAATCTAGAGTACATGTTTTCACCTAGTTCACGAATCACTTCAGCATTCTCTGTTGCGGCTTGTTGTCGCCAACCAAACGCAATGGCTCGAAGCAGGGCAACCAGGCTTGTTGGTGTGGCTAAAATAACGTGTTGTGCCAATGCATCTTCTAAAAGGGCATGGTCTAGTTCCAATGCTGCACTTAAAAATTGATCGCCTGGTATGAATAGAACAACAAAGTCGGGGGTGTTTTTAAATTGTGACCAATACGATTTTTGTGACAGTTCTTTAACCCGTGCACGAACCTGTTTAGCGTGGCGAACAAGGTGTATTTGTCTTTCATCATCACTGCTTTGTTCTGTTGCCGTTAGATAAGCATCCAACGGTGTTTTTGCATCGACAACGATATCTCGTTGGTCGGGCATGCGGATAATCATGTCGGGCCTTAAAGCACCGTCATCCGTGTTGAGGTGTTCTTGTTCAAAGAAATCACAGTGTTCAACAAGGCCTGCCAATTCAGCTAAACGTTTAAGCGTTAATTCGCCCCATTGCCCACGAACTTCAGGGCGGCGTAATGCTTGCACAAGGTTACGTGTTTCAAGCTGCAATTGGGTCTGTGATTCAGTCATGGTTTGTAAGTATTGACTGATTGAGCCGTAAGATTGTTGCCGGTCTGCTTCTAGCTTTTTTAGTTGCTCGTCGGTTTTTTTAAGGACGTCTTTAATGGGGTTAACCATGTCTGAAAACGCTTTTTCTTTTTCAGATAATAAGTGTTCCGAGGTGGCGTGTTGTTTACTAAAGTTTTCACGGGCGAGTTTTAAGAACTCTTCGTTGTTATCTTTTAGTGCCTTCCCAGACAATGCGGAGAAAGAGTCTCTAAAATGCTGGACCAAATCGTCTTGATTGTCTTTTACTTTTTGTTCCAACTCTTTCTCAACTGAGAACCTTGTTTCGTAGGCTACTATTTGCTTTGTTAGCCGCGTTATAGACCGTGACATAATAAGATAAATAATAAGTGCGCCGATCAAAAAGCCGATAACAATCAATACTAGGTCATCATCAGTAATGCCTTGGAGGCGTAATAAAATATCGTTTAACGCGTTATTCATAGGTGTTTATTGAAGGCCTTTTAGCCAAGCAGATAATTGCAGAGGCTGTTCTACTATGGCATCAGCTTGCCAGTTGTTTATTTTTTCAGTTGATGGAATATAACCATATGCGCAGGCTATTGTTTTTGTTCCTGCTGAATTGCCCGCTTGAATATCTCGCTCGGCATCACCGATATAAACCACGTTTTCAGGTGCTATTGCAATTAGTTCGCAGGCCATATAAATTGATTCTGGGTGCGGTTTGGTCTGTTTAACTTCATCACCGCTGACGACACAACTTGCTCTTTCGTGAAGACCTAACGCTTTTAGAAGTGGTGTTGTGAGATATTCGGGCTTATTGGTCACAATGCCCCATTTGATATTGTTATTTTCAAGGTGCGTAAGGCCAGCATTCAAACTCTCGAATAACTGCGTTTGTTCGGCGATGTTATGTTGATAAAAGGTGATGAGTTCTTGTTTGACTTGCAGATGTTGTTCGGCATTTAGCTGGTTGCCATAAGCAAGCTTTATCAAGCCATCAGCGCCATATGACACATAGGGCCGTATCAACGAATAGTCTAACGTTTCTAACGCCCTTTGTTTTAACGTGCTATTTAATGCGGCTGCTAAATCTGGTGCTGTATCTAATAACGTGCCATCGAGGTCAAATAAAACGGCTTCAATAGACGTAGAATCTAGCGTTAAACTCATTAAACGACGTTCTTTTTAAATACACTAATGTAGTTAACACTGACATCGTCTGTCATCGAAAAACTCTTGCTGATGGGGTTATATTCGATGCCTTTACTGTCTATAAGCTCCAGTCCAGCTTTTCTAGCCCAACCGGCCAGTTCAGAGGGTTTAATGAAGCTGTTGTAATCGTGTGTGCCTTTTGCCAGCATGCCTAGAATATATTCAGCAGCAACAATAGAAAGAAGGTAAGACTTTGGGTTCCTGTTCAATGTTGATAAAAACACATAGCCGTTATCTTTAACCAAACTAGCGCATGACTCAATAATGGAATAAGGGTCAGGTACGTGTTCAAGCATTTCCATGCAGGTGACCGTGTCAAAACTAGCTGGCTGTTTTTCTGCTAACTCTTCAACACTAATATGTTGATAGTTAACAGTCACACCCGTATCTAAACTGTGTAAGTCGGCAACATCTAGGAGGTCTTTTCCAAGGTCTATACCGGTTACGTTTGCACCTTTAGCCGCCATAGATTCAGACAATATGCCACCGCCACAGCCTACGTCTAGGATTAGTTTATCCTTCAGCGAAATGGTTTTATCAATTAACCTAAGGCGTAATGGATTAATTTGATGGAGCGTTTTGAAGTCACCTTCAGTATCCCACCAATGGCTTGCCATTGAGCTGAATTTTTCAATTTCGGATGGGTCTACATTGTTTTTAGTTTCAGTCATAAGGTGCATTTTACACGGCTTTAATAGGATTGATGATGGAATGGATAAACTTTCTTTTGCCAATTTTTTGTTTTTTTCAAAAGCTCTGAAGCATCTATGGTGGTTAGTTTATGGTGTGCCATCAGCTGTTTGCCTGCAACCCATACATCACTTATTTGAGAACGGCTTGCAGAATAAACTAATGTGGAAATCACGTCGTAAACAGGTTGAGTTTCGATGGTGTTTAAATCAATTGCTACGATGTCGGCTTGTTTGTTTACTTCAAGCGAGCCAATTTCATTATCCATACCCAGTGCTTTTGCGCCATTGATGGTGGCCATTCGCATCGCTAAATACGCAGGTAATGCATTTGCTTTTTTCGTAACGCCTTTAGCGAGTAAGGCGGCTGTTCGCATTTCACCCAACATGTCCAAGTCATTATTACTGGCAGAGCCATCAGTACCTAAAGCAACATTAATGCCGGCATTTGTTAGCTTGGTGACAGGGCAGTTGCCACTGGCCAGTTTTAAATTGGACTCTGGACAATGCACGACGTGTACACCATGAGTTGCTAATTTTTGTATATCAGCATTATTGAGTGCCGTCATATGCACGGTTAATAAGTCGGGGCTTAAAAGATTTAAATCATCAAGCCGGTCTAACGGGCTCATGCCGTTTTCTGAAATTGCTTGCGAAACCTCTGATTCAGTTTCATGAACATGCATGTGCATACGTATGCCTAGTTCATCCATTATGGGTTGAATGGTTTTTAATGACTCATCAGACACGGTATAAGGTGCGTGAGGGGAAAAGCAAAAATTCAGCAGCTTGTCATTGTTATAACGTTCTCGAACAGCTAACCCTTTACTAATATAATCAGGTAGGTCTTTAGCCCAGCGCGTAGGAAAATCAATAATGGGTATACCAAGGCAAGCTCTAATACCAGACTGTATGACAACTTCTGCTGTTTTATTTATAAAAAAATACATATCGTTAAAACATGTCGTACCGCTTTTAATCATCTCAGCTATGGCCAGCTCAGTACCATCGTTTACAAAATCTTCATCTGCCAACGCAGTTTCAGCAGGCCATATGTGCTCGTTTAACCATTCTTGTAAGGGGATGTCATCGGCTAGGCCTTTTAATAAACTCATCGCTGCGTGTGTATGAGCGTTTATGAAGCCAGGGAAGATTGCATGTTCGTTTAAATCAGAAACTTGCTCAGGCTTGTATTTAATGGCATCAGCTTGCGGCAAAATATCTAGAATAATATCGTTTTGGATAATCAACGCATGATTTTCTAGTACGGTATTTTCATTGTCTACCGTTATAATCCAACGGGCATTAATTTGATGAGTGTTTTGCATAAGATGTTAACTAAAGAAAATTTATTGTACGACAGCATACGGCCCGTTACTTGGAAGGACAATGGCGTGTTATTACTAGACCAACGTCGTTTACCTGATGAAGAAGTATATCTTCATATAAATAACACGCAAGCTCTCTATGAGGCGATAAGAGACATGGCTGTTCGTGGAGCGCCAGCGATAGGTATAGCTGCAGCATTCGGTGCTGTATTAGCCTCACAAGAGGCTGATGATAGTGATTTTGATTCAACGTTTAATAAAAAGCTCGATTTGTTAGCATCTACTAGACCAACAGCGATTAATCTATCCAATGCACTAAATGCAGCAAAGCACGTTAATAACCCAAAAGAAAACCTCCTTAGCTGGGCGCACAAATGGCTTGAAGATGATATATCGGCCAATAAAATAATGGGGCAGTTAGGAGGAGAGCTTATTAAACAAGGCTCGACTGTTATTACACATTGTAATGCGGGTGCATTAGCAACTGGCGGTTACGGTACAGCCTTAGGTGTGATCCGTTGGGCTCATCAACATAATTTAATAAAACGAATTTACTTTGGCGAAACACGCCCTTGGAACCAAGGGGCACGATTAACCCGTTGGGAGTTTGAACATGAAAACATTCCCGCTAACTTATTAATTGATAGTGCGATGGCATCAACTATGTTGCAAAGTCATGTTGATTGGTTAATTGTTGGTGCCGATAGCATTTGTTTAAATGGCGATATTGCCAATAAAATTGGCACGTATTCGTTAGCTGTTTTAGCGAAACATCACGGCGTTAAAGTGATGACTGTTGCACCGACTACAACGATAGACTTAAGCGCTGAACACGGTGATAACATTGAGATAGAACAACGGGGCGCGCATGAAGTGCTTTCTAAGCCTTATGCCAAGGAGACGATAAATGTCCTAAACCCATCGTTTGATATTACACCTGCATCACTAATATCCGCCATCGTCACAGAAAAAGGCGTGATTGAATCGCCTAATACCCGTAAAATGCAAACTTTTATGGCGTCTATTAATACATGAACCAATTACTAGCCATTGCTGCCGGTGGGTCTATCGGGGCTGTTTTGCGTTTCCTGTTATCTAGTCAAGTTTATAATGGTTTTGGGCGTGATTTCCCCTACGGGACAATCGTAGTAAACGTTATAGGGTCGTTGCTGATGGGCCTGCTGTACCAACTATTTTTACAACGTTATTCCGTTTCGCCAGAATTAAAAGCAGCTTTAATAGTTGGGTTATTAGGCGCATTTACAACGTTTTCAACGTTCTCTATTGAAACCGTTTTATTACTCGAACAAGGTAATTTATTCAAAGCGATGATGAATGTCATCGTTAGTGTTATCGTCTGCATAGTCGCTACATGGGCAGGTTTATTAATAGCGAGACAATTTTAAATATCGGCATTAATCGTGCCACCCAATTAAAGGAAAGTATCGATGTTGGATCCACAGTTATTAAGAGCAAACCCAGAAAATGTAAAACTAGAGATGAACCGTCATGGTGCTGATTTAGATTTGGCATTGCTTAACTCCCTTGAAAGTCGCCGTAAAGACATTCAAGTTAAAACACAAACATTACAAAGCGAACGTAACACGCGTTCCAAGTCAATTGGAATGGCTAAGGCCAAGGGTGAGGATATACAGCCACTACTTGATAGCGTTTCACAATTAGGTGATGAGCTTAAAGCGGCTGAGGCCGAATTAAATGATATACAAGCTGAGCTATTAGCGATTCAACTTACATTACCCAATATATTGTCCGCTGATGTGCCAGATGGCAAAGATGAAGAGCAAAACCAGCTTGTACGAACATGGGGAGAACCCAAAAAGTATGACTTTGAGGTTCACGACCATGTAGAACTAGGTGAACAGCTTCAAGGTATAGATTTTGAAGCGGGTGCAAAAATTGCTGGTTCTCGGTTTGTTACCTTATCTGGTCCCTTAGCTAGACTGCAACGGGCGCTAACTCAATTTATGTTGGATACGCATACAGATAGCCATGGGTATCGTGAAACGTATGTCCCTTATCTGGTTAATAAAGAAAGTTTGCTGGGCACAGGGCAATTACCTAAGTTTGAAGAAGATTTATTTAAAATAGGTGATGAGTCACCTTACTACTTAATTCCAACGGCAGAAGTACCCGTTACTAACTTGGTACGGGATGAAATTATTAGTGCGGACGATATGCCGCTTAAGTTTGTATCACACACGCCATGCTTTAGAAGTGAAGCGGGCGCATACGGGCGTGATGTACGTGGAATGATTCGACAACATCAGTTCGAGAAGGTTGAATTAGTCCAAATTGTAAAAGCAGGGGAGTCCGACGCCGCTCACCAGCAATTAACGGCAGATGCTGAAAATATCTTACAAGCACTTAACCTACCCTATAGATTGATGTTGTTATGCTCTGGTGATACTGGGTTCTCATCTACAAAAACCCTTGATCTTGAAGTGTGGCTACCGGGGCAAGATGCTTACCGTGAAATTTCATCTTGCAGTAATTTTGGGGACTTCCAAGCACGCCGTTTAAAAGCCCGCTGGCGTAACCCAGACACAGGAAAACCTGAATTGGTACACACAGTCAATGGTTCGGGTTTAGCTGTAGGGCGTACCCTGATTGCTGTTATGGAAAATTACCAGCAAGAGGATGGCTCAATTAACTTGCCTGATGTGTTGCTGCCTTATATGGGTGGGTTAAAAAGCATCAAGCTTTAACGAAAAATATATGCATAAAAAAAGCCCCGTAATGACGGGGCTTTTTTTATGGTTGAGGCTGAAGCTTAATCGCGGCCACTCATCGCACCAAGAATGTGTAATAAGCTGGTGAATAAATTGAACAAGCTAACGTACAAAGTTACTGTAGCCATGATGTAATTAGATTCACCACCATGAATAATTGCACTTGTTTGGTATAAAATCATGCCAGACATCAACATAATAAACATAGCAGAAACACCCAATGAAAGAGCTGGGATGTTAAAGACCATAGCGCCAATGCCGGCTAAGAAAGCAACTAAGATACCCACCATCAAAAATCCAGACATAAAACTAAAGTCTTTCTTAGTTGTTAATGCATAAGCAGACAAACCTAGGAAGATAACGCCAGTGCCACCTAGTGATGTCATTATTAGCTGATGACCATTTGAATAAGCATTTAAGTACATATTTAAGATAGGGCCTAGTGTCATACCCATAAACCCAGTTAAGGCGAATACGCAAAGTATGCCCCAAGAACTGTTTCTTAATTTAGTGGTTAAAAATAACAGACCGAAATAACCCACTAACGTGATAATCATGCCTGGATGAGGCAAATTAAGGGACATGGATAGGCCAGCTGTGCCAGCACTGAATAACAGTGTTAACGCTAATAGTATGTATGTATTCTTTAAGACTTTATTCGTCTCTAAAATACTTTGTTCGTTACGTGTTACTGATTGATTAAATTGATTCATCTGATTACCTCATTAAAAATAAATAAATGCTATTACATAAGATTAAAAAACTTAGATTAAGTTCAATCGTACGTCTAAATAAAAATACTTCAAGTCTTTTGCTGATTGTACTGGAAAATAATCTCATACTTAAGTAATATGCCGCCTGTATTGAGAATTTCAAGGTTCACAATACAAATAACCGCTTAAATCTGGAGAGATGGCAGAGCGGTTGAATGCACTAGTCTTGAAAACTAGCATGGGTTAACGCCCATCCAGGGTTCGAATCCCTGTCTCTCCGCCAATTAAAAAGCCCGGCTATTGCCGGGCTTTGTCGTTTTAATACATCATAAAGTTTTAACTAGCTGAATCAGTACTTTTTGGCAGGCTAACCGCTTTCTCAATTAAGCTTGAACCTTCAGTTGGTGCCTTTTTTTGAGGCGCAGGATTCGGTGCATCAGCCGACTGTGTAACAGTCTCTGGCGCTTTGGCTGTTGCTTCAGCAGTACGTCTTCTACGGCGGGGGTGTCTAACACCTGTTTTAGCCGTTTTAGTGCCATCACTAGCATTGGCTGCAGCTTTGGGTGCTTCTGGCGGTTTGCTGACATCAGCTGAGTTGGCTTTAGCTTTCTCAACCGGTTTAGCAGCCTCAACTTTAGGTACTTCTGGTTTTTTAACATCTGGTGTTACAGGTTTTGCAGCTTGTTCGGTTTTTGGAGCTACTGTTGGTTTGGTTTCAACAGGCTTTGTTTCTATTTTAACTGACTCAGGTGCCTTTTGCACGGGCGTTGGCTTATTAACAGTAGGATTTTCAGTTGGTGCAGCTTTAACCGGTTCAGGCGATTTGGTTTGTACGGTAGAGGCATCTCCAGTTTTCTGTACAGCATTCTCAGTATTGCTCTTTGGACGCCTAGTTCTTCTACGTTTGCGTGCTGGTGGTTTATCGCTGTTATTTACATCTGGTTTGTTTGGGTCAGCAGGGCGCGCATTAGCTTGTTGTTTAGTATCGACTGAGTTCGATTCATTTTGTTTCGGTGCCTGTTGTTGGTTTTGTTTCTGGTCAGGTTTGTTCTGTTGACCTTGTTTGTTTTGAGATGCGTTTTTATTCCTATTACGGTTTCTGTTTCGGTTTTGACTTTCGCCTTGTTTCGGGCGGTTCTGCTCCCTATTTTGTTGGGGCCTTCTATTTTGTTTAGGCTTTTCCTCAGCAGGCTCTTCGTTACCTGATGGTAGTATTTTACTGATCATGCGTTTTAAGAACCCGCCACTTTCTACTACTTTAGGTGCGGGTTGCTGGGTTGCTGGCATGACGTTTTGAACAATAGCTTTTTGTTGTGCAACCGGATCACGTTGGTAAGGCTGCACATCCCGTTTATTTTCTATCGGTGCACGGTCATGGCTAGCTGATGTATCGCCTTGTACTTCTTTAGTGCGAATTCGCTCAATCTCAAAATGTGGAGTTTCTAGGTGTTTGTTAGGAACGACAATAAGAGCGACATTGTGTGTCTTCTCAATTTGAGTTATTTCTGCACGTTTTTCGTTCAGCACGAAGGTCGCACAATCTACCGGCAATTGAACAATAACACGTGCAGTTTGATCCTTCATCGCTTCTTCTTCAAGAATTCTGATAACAGACAATGAAAGTGACTCAACGCTTCTTATAGTTCCTTGGCCATGACAGCGAGGGCATACTGGTAAACTTGATTCAGTAAGGGATGAATGGATTCGTTGGCGAGACATTTCTAATAAACCGAAACGGGATATCCGACTAAATTGGATACGTGCGCGGTCATTTTTCATTGCTTCTTTGATGCGGTTTTCAACTAAGCGTTGGTTTTTGCTTGGCCCCATATCAATGAAGTCGATTACAAACAGGCCGCCCATGTCTCGAATGCGCAATTGTCTAGCAATTTCATCTGCCGCTTCAAGGTTTATGTTTAGCGCTGTTGTTTCAAAGTCGGCACCTTTGGTTGCTCGCGCAGAGTTAATATCAATAGAAGTTAAAGCTTCTGTCGGGTCAACAACAATTGAGCCACCAGAGGGTAAGGGAACCTCACGGCCATAAGCGGTTTCTATTTGACTCTCTATTTGATATCGAGTGAATAGGGGCACAGTATCTTCGTATAATTTAACGCGTGATAAGTATTGCGGCATAATCTGCTGCATAAAGTCACGGGCTAATCCGAATGATTCTGGGCTGTCTATTAGAACTTCATCGATGTCTGCACGTAAATAGTCACGAATAGAACGAATAACGAAGTTACTTTCTTGGAAAATTAGATAAGGTGCTTTGCGGCCTTCAGAGGCAACACTAATAGCGTCCCATAACTGTGTAAGGTAGTTAAGATCCCATTGTAATTCTTCAACAGATTTGCCAACACCCGCCGTGCGAACAATTAGGCCAATAGTATCTGGAATATCTAACTGGTCCAGCACTGCACGTAACGCTGATCTGTTTTCACCATCAATACGGCGCGAAATACCACCAGCACCTGGATTGTGAGGCATGAGGACTAAATAGCTACCGGCAAGGCTTACTTGGCTGGTTAGGGCTGCACCTTTATTGCCACGCTCTTCTTTTTCAACTTGTACTACAAGTTCTTGGCCTTCTTTGATTAGGCTTTTATCTTTAATATCAACGGAATCTAGACCGATAGAAAAGCCAGAAATTTCTTTGAAAGGTAAAAAACCATGGCGATCTGCGCCATAGTCTACGAAAACAGCTTCTAAACTTCTTTCTACGCGGGTGATAATACCTTTGTATACATTAGACTTTTTTTGTTCTCTTGCAGGAACCTCTATATCAAGGTCGTATAATTTTTGTCCATCGACAAGCGCAACTCTCAACTCTTCTGCGTGAGTTGCATTGATTAGCATTCTTTTCATTTTGTTGTATCCCAACTGCCACGCAGGGTACAGACATCATTTGGTTATGAGAATTTTTATGTTGTTTCATTACTTTAGTATAAGTTTGAATGTTTTCAAATGGTTATTTATAAGTAGTTTGTTTCTCAAGATTCTGACTTTAAAGCTATTTTGATTTATGATGAGCTTGGTTTTTGTAAAGTCCATTTAATATCTGGTATGTGCGGGCAAATCTAGTCGCTCATCTTGGGTTGAGCGAAAAAAACCCTGTTTGAATGTCAGGAAATTCTTCTGAACATTCAGATTCTGTTTACGAATCAAACTGTTTAAAACAGCATTCGCGTTATATGCCGAACACAATGTTAAGCTATATATACACCAGACTATAGCAACAAATTCTAGTAACATCAATCAGATAAGCGGGAAACTTAGCAAATTTAATGAAAACCGAGTTACAACAAACCGTTCAACTGGTTGAGGTGAATGAGAACGCTGAAGGGCAACGTTTAGATAACTTTTTGTTATCTTTCCTGAAAGGCGTTCCTAAAAGCCATATCTACAAAATTATTCGTCGTGGTGAGGTACGTGTTAACAAGGGGCGTATTAAAAACGTTTATCGTTTGAAATTGGGCGATATTGTTCGAGTCCCGCCGGTTAAAGTGTTAGACAAGCCAGTTCATCAGCCTTCGTCGAGTATTCTTTCTTTGATTGAATCTAGAATTATATTTGAAGACAATGATTTAATTGTATTGAATAAACCGTCTGGATTAGCCGTTCACGGCGGTACCGGCACAAGCTATAGTGTTATTGAGGCTTTACGTTACTTACGCGAAGGTGAAAAGTTCATAGAATTGATTCACCGCATTGATAAAGCCACATCAGGCTGTTTATTGATTGCCAAAAATAGAAAAATGCTCAATGCAGTCCAATCGTTATTGCGAAGCCGGTTGGTTGTTAAGACGTATACGACCCTTCTATTAGGGGCAATACATCAGTCTGAAATCACTGTTAAAGCGCCGTTGGAAAAAAGAACATTACCAAGTGGTGAGCACCGTGTCAGGGTTCACCCTGACGGTAAGCCATCACAAACGATATATACAAAACTGACATCATATCGTCGTGCAACCTTAATGTCTGCATCCCCCAAAACGGGTCGCACACACCAAATTCGTGTGCATGCAAAACATTTAGGCCACCCAATAGCGGGTGACGAACGTTATTCTTCAGCTATACAATATAAAGAAATTGGTAAACATGGGCTTAAACGTTTGTTTCTACATGCAAGCGAAATTAGTTTTGAGCATCCGGTTTCCAACAAAAAGTACCATTTTCAGGCCCCTTTAGATAAAGAGCTAGCAGCGTTTTTAAAAACATTATGATCACTGACTACGATTTAATTATTTTCGACTGGGACGGAACCTTAGTGAATTCAATTGATTGGATAGTTGAATGTATTCAGTTGGTTGCTGAAGAGCAAAACTTTATAAAACCAGATCAACAAGCCTGTAAAGATATTATTGGTTTAAGCTTATCTGAAGCCATGTTTCAATTGTTTCCAACTATTTCAGTTGAACAAAAAGCTGTGATGGTCAAAGGTTACCGTCAAAAATACATGGCAAAACCTTCTGAGCCGAACGATTTATTTATGGATACATTAGATGTTTTAAATGAATTGAAGAGGCTTAATAAAACCTTAGCTATTGCAACCGGAAAAGGGCAAAATGGTTTAGATCGTGGCCTTGATGGTACAGGGTTGAGAGATTATTTTTCTGAATGCCGCTGCGGCGACACAATGAAGTCTAAACCTAGCCCTCATATGTTGTTTGATATTATGCAAGCAACTAATATAAGCCCTGATAAAAGCATTATGATTGGAGATTCCACCTTAGATCTTGAAATGGCCAAAAATGCGGGCATAGCCAGCATAGGAGTGACCACAGGTGCCCATACATACGCTAAACTAAGTACATTCCAACCTATTTCGTGTGTTGACACACTAACAGATATTTTTAAGAGGTAATTATGTCATTCTTTAATAAAGAGCCATCAAATATGTCCAATCAACCATGGGAGCGCTCGGTCCTTGAAAAAGTTGCTTTGGCATCTATCGAAGAACAAAAACGCGCTCGGCGCTGGAGTATCTTTTTTAAGTTACTTTTCCTTGGTTACATTGTGATGATTAGTGTGTTTGCATTATCACCTTTGTCAGGGTCTAGTATTCAAACGTCGGGGTCACATACTGCTGTTGTTGATATACGTGGCGTGATTATGTCGGGTGCAGAGGCAGATGCCGAAACGATTATTGATAGCATGAATAATGCGGTTGATAACCCGGGTACTAAGGGGCTTATTTTACGTTTAAACACGCCAGGTGGTAGCCCAGTACAATCCAGTTATGTTTATGAAGCCATTCGTGATATTAAAACCAAACACCCAGACCTCCCTGTGTACGCGGTTGTTGAAGACTTATGTGCATCTGGAGGCTATTACATTGCATCAGCAGCAGATAAAATATTTGTTAATGAATCAAGCATTGTCGGTTCAATTGGTGTGGTGATGAATGGGTTTGGCTTTACCGATGCGATGAAAACGTTGGGTGTTGAACGCCGTTTATATACAGCTGGTTCACATAAGGGTTTTTTAGATCCATTTTCTAAAGTAGACAACGAAGAAAAAGCGCATGTGCAAACCATGTTGAATGATATTCATCAGGAGTTTATTCAAGCCGTTAAACAAGGGCGTGGAGACCGCCTAAAAGATGATCCTAACATGTTTAGTGGGCTGGTTTGGGCAGGGACAGAAAGTATAAAGCTAGGCTTAACTGATGATATCGGCAATGTTAAATCAGTCGCAAAAAATGAAATCGGTGAAGAGAATATTGTTGATTTTACAGCCCAGCGCCCTTTGTTTGAAAAAATTGCTAAAAACATGGGTGCTGCCATGGCTGAATTTACTTTACAAATTACGTCTAATAAAAGCCCAACCCTATTTTAATATTCAGCTAAAGTTCATACGTCGAACATATAATTTAATGAAATTTAGCAAGAACAACTATGAAATTATATAAAAAAATTATCACATTATTGTTTGTTAGTCAGCTCTTTATTGGTGCTGCATACAGCTGTGAAACTGCACATATTGTCTTAGCAGAAGCAAAGACAGTAAATTTGGATGAAGCCGTTGCTAACGTAAAAAAGAACAAAATTGGAAAGGTTTTAAGCGCTGAAACTGTTCAAGTAGAAGGCAAGACTGTACATGTTATAAAAGTATTGAAAGATGATGGGCACGTTAAAAAACTTAATGTTTTTTCATCCCCTAGCAAATAAAACTCTTAGGTTTTTCAAATGCGTTTATTAATTGTTGAAGACGACCTTACCTTACAAGAACAATTATCCACGGCACTATCAAAAAATGGTTTTGCTGTTGATTGTGCAGCAACCGGAAAGGATGCGTTGTATTTTGGCGAAGAATATCCCATTGACATTGGCATTGTTGATATTGGCTTACCCGATATATCGGGAATTGATGTCATCAAGACGCTTCGTGCTAAAAATATAAAATTCCCCATACTGATTCTTACTGCTCGTACGCGTTGGGAAGAGAAAGTAGAAGGCTTGGAAGCTGGTGCTGATGACTACTTGGTTAAACCTTTTCATATTGAAGAGCTTTTGGCCCGAGTTAACGCGTTAGTCAGGCGTTCAGCAGGTTGGGCTGCTCCACAGCTTGTATGTGGCCCTATTATATTAGATACCAGCTCACAACAAGTACTGGTAGATACTAAACCTATTGAATTAACAGCTTACGAATATAAAATGCTTGAATATATGATGATTAATTCAGGCAAGGTTATTTCAAAAACCGAATTAACCGATCACGTTTATGAACAAGACTTTGATCGAGACAGTAATGTTATTGAAGTTTTCATCGGCCGTTTAAGAAAAAAACTTGACCCCAATGATACGCATAAACCAATAGAAAAACTAAGAGGGCGAGGGTATCGTTTCTCTATCCCAGCCGACAGTTAACACGATTAAATAAATTGATGAGAAGCAGCATTCAGTCAAGGCTGTTAATTTCCGCTAGCTTAATCCTATGTTTCTTTTTAAGCTTGGCTGGCTTTGTTATAGACAAGGCATACAAGGAAGGCAGTGAAAGTGCGCTACGTGAAAGACTTCAAATCCACCTCTATTCAATTCTTGCCAGTACTGAACTCACCAAAAATTTAAAAATAGTTATTTCGAGTAACCTAGCTGAACCACGTTTTTCGCAAGTAGAATCGGGCTTAATGGCTTTTACGTTTGGTCATTCGGGCGAACAAATATGGCGAACAAAGTCATCAACAGGTTACAGCGTTAAACCTGTTGTAGATATACCGGCTGGTGAAAGGGTGTTCATCATTAGTACCGAAGCTAATAACACTAATTATTTACAATTGCATTACAAAGCCATTCTGGAAAATAAATTCAATAAAACAGCTGTATTCGAATTTGTTATTGTTGAGTCAACCAAAGGAGTTGATATTCAAATAGCTAATTTTCGTTCAGTATTATGGAAATGGCTGGTCGGTATAACGTTGCTGTTAATTATCGCGCAGTTGTTCGTGCTGAAACGTAGCTTAAGACCGTTACATAAAATAGTCTCTGACTTAGAAGCGATGCAACAAGGTAGCAGGCAACAATTAGGTAGCCACTACAGTGTAGAACTCAAAGATATTGCTCACACGATTAATAGTTTAATTGTAAATGAACGTACACATCTACATCGCTATAGAAACACATTATCTGATTTAGCGCACAGCCTCAAAACCCCATTGACTGTACTGACCGGGTTGTACGAAAAAGATCGTTTCAATTCGGGCGACATTAAAACGCTTGAGAAACAAACTTTAATGATGAGGCAGTTAGTCGATTATCAATTAAATCGTGCGGCGGCTAAAGGGCATCAAACACTGACAGAATCAATACCATTAAAAGCTGTTGTTGTTCAAATTACAGATTCATTGGATAAAGTGTATTTTGACAAATCGCTGAATGTCTCAAAGCAATTAGACGAAATAGATTTTTATGCCGAAAGGGGCGACCTCTATGAACTGTTTGGTAATTTGTTAGACAATGCCTATAAATGGGCCAAAAGCCAAGTTCATATTACGGTGCAAAAACCAATCGACCTGCAAGAAGAGGTAAGTGGTATTAGTATCGTCATTGAAGATGACGGCCCTGGAATTGAGGATGATAAACTTGATGATGTTTTAAAACGTGGTATTCGTGCGGATGAAACAACGCATGGTCACGGTATTGGATTGGCGGTTGTTAAGGAACTCATTACACTGTATGGCGGCTCTATAGAATCCTTAACGGGTGAGCTGGGCGGGCAAAAATGGTCTATCTTTTTGCCGGGTAAAATAAAATAAATAATGAACGAAGTGGCGATATGTCACTTATTGCTTTGGCTGTCTAAATTAATCACTTTTACCCAAATATTATTTCGGTTTGATGTTGTTTGGTAATGACGGCCTAATATGCCCGACTGTGATTGTTGCCTTGTCTCATCTACGCCTGATAAAGCTATCCATGTGTTTAACGGTCCGCGTACAACTGTAGATAATCGTTCAAACTTTGCACCTGTGCGGTTTTTTGATAACGGTGACTCTTTCCAAGGCGAAATTTCTAGGACAACAGACTCTCTAGATAAACGAGGCGTAACATAAAACCCTTTGGATGAATCGTGGTACTGCGTCCCTGTTGTTATCTGGCTATGCCCACCAAACTGCTGAATTTGAACAATGGCTGTTGGCTCACTCACTCCGCTTGCAATAAAAGCGGGGTAACCATCCAATACGTTAATTTGTTCAGTACTTTTATCGCTGGATACATCGTTGTTACTATATACATTGGCACGACTTGATACCGATGAATTGGCTCGAGAGCCAGTACCAATGTGTCCAATAATATTTGCTTGGTAACCTTCGTTTTTTTCATTTAATTTACCATCGCGGTTAACCAATATGAGCAGCCTATGTGCTGCTTGATCCAGCTTCTTAACTAACTGTTGAATATCATCAATTTTTGTTGGGTCAGCACTAATGATAATTTCATTATGTCCGGCTATGACGCTTTCTCCGTCACCTAAAAAAGGTTTAATTTTTTCAACAATATATTGGGGACTTTGGTGATTTAAAGGTATAAATTCCATCTGTGCAAAACTAAGCGCCGACGTTAGGAATGTGTAGAAAAAAACGAAATAACGTATTTTCATAATAATTGTGCCCTTAATTCAGGGTCAATAAAACTAACATCCCATGCGTCATTAAAATGTGTCAAGAATATTGCAGTACGGTGAGCATCTGAAAAATTACAAATGGACTCATAATGCTGTGAGCTAGGCAACTGGAAGTAAGCACTTCGATCTATACAAACGTAATCGTCATTTCTTTTTGGACTATCTGCTTTCATTTTTTTCAAAAAAATACTGCTGCTGTGTTTATGGGCTAAAGACAACAAACGGTGAGAAATTTGTGTTAACGATCGTGTTTCTTCCACAATAATGTGTATTTGGGTGCGATGGTTTTTTAAACAAAATTGCTCACACGCTTCAATAACCGCACTTGAATTAAAAAGGGCGGGGCAAAGTGAGTGGCTGTAGATCTTTATAGAAACATTAGCTTGTTTGAATAAATGAACCAGTGCTTGCTGTCCATCAGCATACGATTTCAATTTAAACGTATCATTTGTTTCTCTAAAAACAGCCGTTTGTATTTTTTCTGTTACATCATTCATATGACCAGTTAATCATTAGAATTAACCAATTTCAATGTGTAATAAAAGAAAAAACCGAATTGCATAACAATTCGGTTTTAAGTAGCAAAGTACAAGACCCTTAAAAGGAGAGAGAGGGGAGTAAAAGGCCCTGCATTAATCTCTGCGTTGGGTAAATTATGGCAGGAGAACCTTAATTAAACCTGAACTACATCACACTTTGAGCTTATTCATTAATTTTTTCAGCTAATTCTTTGGCGCAGCCGGTGTAACTAGCCGGTGTCATTTCTAAGAGTAGCTGTTTGGCCTCATCCGGAATCGCTAACGTTTTAATAAAGGTTTGCATAGATTGTTGATCTATCCCTTGGCCTCGGGTTAATTCTTTTAATTTTTCATACGGTTTTTCAATACCGTAACGGCGCATAACTGTTTGAATTGGCTCAGCGAGCACTTCCCAATTAGCATCTAAATCAGCTAAGAGTTTAACTTCATTAATTTCTAGTTTCGAAACGCCTTTTTGTAACGATTTAAAGCCAATCAAGCTATGGGCTAAACAAGTCCCTAAGTTTCTTAATACGGTTGAGTCAGTTAAATCACGCTGCCACCTTGAGATAGGCAGTTTCTCAGAAAAATGATTCATGAGCGCATTGGCAATACCAAAATTGCCCTCGGCATTTTCAAAATCAATTGGGTTCACTTTATGTGGCATAGTTGATGAGCCCACTTCTCCGACAATCGTTTTTTGCTTGAAGTAACCAACAGAGATATAACCCCAAACGTCACGAGAAAAATCAATCAAAATCGTATTAATACGTGCTAATACATGAAAGTATTCAGCGATATAATCGTGCGGTTCAATTTGAATTGTGTATGGGTTAAACGTTAAACCTAAAGACTCAACAAAATCTTCTGCAAAGGCTGGCCAATCAGTATCTGGATAAGCAGAGTAGTGCGCGTTGTAATTACCCACAGCACCGTTAATTTTGCCTAAAATGTCTACATCTTCTAATTGTAGTAATTGACGTTCTAAACGTGCTACTACATTAGCAAACTCTTTACCCATAGTGCTGGGGGAAGCTGTTTGGCCGTGTGTTCTAGACAAAAGCGGCATACCGGCGTAATCAATTGCTTTCGCTTTAATATCGTCAATAACACCCGCGATAGCAGTGCCTATCACCTCATCACGGCCTTCCTTAAGCATTAAGGCATATGACAGGTTATTGATATCCTCTGAAGTACAGGCAAAATGAATGAATTCACTAACGGCCAATAACTCTGTGTTATTAGCAATTTTCTCTTTTAAGAAATATTCAACCGCTTTTACGTCGTGATTGGTCGTGCTTTCAATCGTTTTAACGCGCTGTGCGTCATCTTGCGAGAAGTCACTAACAATGGCATCTAATACAGCATGCGCTTCATCTGAAAACCCATTAACCTCGTTAATATCAGCGTGTTCAGACAATGCCTGCAACCAGCGCACTTCAACCGTTACACGGGCTTTAATTAAACCAAATTCAGAAAAAATAGGGCGAAGTTCATCTACTTTGCTGGCGTAACGGCCATCAACAGGGGAGAGAGCGTTTAATTTATTTAATGTCATATGTGTAAGCGTTTATAAAGTTAAGTTAAGAAGTTGAATCTATTATACCGCCACCGAGGCAGTTTTCATTGTCATAAAAAACAACAGATTGACCAGGTGTAACAGCGCGCTGTGCGTCGTCGAATATTACTTCGCAAGCGCCGTTATCTAATATTGTTACCTGGCACGCTTGATCTTTTTGTCGGTAACGTGTTTTGGCAGTGCAATTGAATTGGCCTGTTGGCGCATCATCACTTACCCAGCTTAATTGTGATGCGTTAAGTGTACTGCTTTGCATTAGCGGGTGATCATGCCCTTGTGCAACAACCAAAATATTATTAATTAAATCTTTTTCAACCACGTACCATGGTTCTTCAGCAGCGGTTTTAACACCACCAATGCCTAATCCTTGGCGTTGACCCAGTGTGTAATACATCAACCCTTGGTGTTCGCCTATGTTTTGACCTTCCGGAGTTTTCATTTCACCCGGTTGTGCTGGCAAGTAACGCTGCAAAAAGTCTTTAAACTTACGCTCACCAATAAAGCAAATACCGGTACTGTCTTTTTTACGGCTGGTAATAAACCCGGCTTTTTCAGCTAATGCACGAACAGCAGGTTTTTCCATTTCACCAATGGGGAAGAGGGAGCGGCTTAATTGTGTTTGCCCCAATGTGTATAGGAAATAGCTTTGATCTTTATTGCCATCAAGCCCACGAAGTAACTGAAACTCATTTCCCTGGTGGCTAATTTGTGTGTAATGCCCTGTGGCAATGTAATCCGCGCCTAGTGCGGTGGCGTAATCTAAAAAGGCTTTAAACTTAATTTCACGGTTACATAAAATATCTGGGTTAGGCGTACGCCCGGCAGCGTATTCTTGTAAAAAATCTTCGAACACGTTATCCCAGTATTCAGCGGCAAAGTTCACGGTTTTAAGTTGAATACCTAATTTATCGCTCACTTGTTGAGCGTCGGCTAAATCTTCTTTAGCGGTGCAGTATTCACTGCCGTCGTCTTCATCCCAGTTTTTCATAAACAAACCAGTAACGTCGTGCCCTTGTTCTAGCAAACGTAAGGCAGCAACGGATGAATCAACACCACCCGACATACCGACCATTACGTTATGATTTTTCATCTAAAAGAGAAGGTTATAATGTTATTACGCGAAATGCTTTATTACATCCAAAGGATGTCGTTTACCTGCAAGGTAATCGTTAAGGCTTTCTATGATAATAGGGCCTCTTAGACGGTGTTCGTTAGCTATGATGTCATCGTATGTCATCCATAACGCACGAATGATTCCATCGTCTAAGTCAGCAGATATAAACTTTTCGCAAACGCTTCCTGTGTAAGTCGTGCGGTAATAGGTTGTATCGTTTTCTTGATTGTGCCAAAGATAAGAGCCAATTAAAGCGACTGGCGTGAACTTATAACCTGTTTCCTCAAGCGTTTCACGTACCACAGCGGTTTCTAAGGTTTCGTGCATCTCTAAATGCCCTGCAGGCTGGTTTAGCACAGGGCCAGTAGGTGACTCTTCTTCAACCATTAAAAATTTGCCGTCTAGTTCAACAATTGAAGCAACGGTTACATTGGGTTTCCAGATCATACAGGGTCATAAAATTATTCGAGGTGGGTATTTTAGCCGAATTAATTTAAATGCGCAGGACAGCGTATAAAATCTATTATATTTTAAGCATTTGAGTATCAAAGTGTCCGTTTTAAGACGGCGTAATTATTTAACGGGGATTACAGTTAAACCAACTAATTTTGTCAGGTTCAGTAAATTTAGGGCCTAATCAATCAAATATAAGAGAAATGAAGCGAATAGCAGGCCAGTTTGTATAATAAACTGACATGAAACCTGTTCCAATAGGTTAAAGGGGCGTAAGATGTGGTTGCGTTTAAAGATTCAAGAATCTGTTTTTGTAATGGTGATAGCTAAAACAGAATTAAATTTTTCACCATACAATATAGAGAGCATATTATGAGTAAAGGTACAGTTAAGTGGTTTAATGCAGGCAAAGGTTTCGGTTTTATTACTCCTGAAGACGGTGGTAAAGATCTTTTCGTTCACCATTCAGAAATTCAAGCTGGTGGCGAATACGCTACATTGAATGACGGTCAAGAAGTAGAGTACGAAGTAGGCCAAGGTCAAAAAGGCCCATGTGCAAATAAAGTTCAAGCTTTATAAGCACAAGCATTAGTTAAAAATTGAGTTAAGGTCTTGAAAAATAGGCCTTAGCTCATTTTTTTTCTAAAATATATACGCTTCATCCTACCGTCACGTCGCATTGACGCGGAAGCTCTTTCATTTAAGTTAGCTTTGAAGCAATACTCCATATTTCTTTAATAGATTTATAGTCTAACTATCCCCAAAAAATCGCGGGTCAATTAGTTCAATAAAGTTCTTAGCCGGAAGTGACAAATCACCTTTCCTTTTCATCGTAACACCATAATAATTATCAGGAAAATACTTTGATAATGGCTTAGATATAAGCTTTTCATCACCGGTCAATGACACACTGGTAACAATTGATATCCCCAAACCCAGTTCCACGTATTTTTTAATAATTTCCCAGCTCCACGCTTCTAACGATGTTTTGTAACGTAGTTTATGCTTTTGAAGAACATCATCGACTATTCGCCAAGTATTCAGATGTTGCGGCGGTAAGATAAGATCGTATTTAACAATATCTTTTAAGGTTATGTCATCTAACGAGGCTAGCGGGTGTCCGAATGGCATAATGAGAACCGGGACAAATCGGTACACTTGTTTATAAAGTATATCCGCGGGCACTTCGAGCATGGGGCCCACGGCAAAATCAACTTCACCATTTCTTATTGCATCCACACCTAATTTCCCCGAGACGTTATGTAAACGTATATGGATATTCGGGTACCGTTGTTTAAATGTTTCAATAATAGTAGGAAGTAGGTGCAAAATACTGGCTTCACCCGCGGCTATGTTAATTTCTCCGGTTTCTTCTGGTTCATTCATCGCAGTAAAACGCGTGGGTAAGCTATCCAATTGCTCAACTAACGGTTGCGCCAGTTCAAGTAATTTTTTACCGGCATCCGTTAAGGTGATTTTGGGCCCGTTTCTTATAAATAATTTCGCTTTTAGTTCTTTTTCTAAGCTTTGAATTTGTAATGAAACAGAGGGTTGGCTTAGTTGTAATAAATCGGCTGCTTTGGAAAACCCGCCCACTTTGGCTGCCATACAAAAAGATCTAAGTTGCTTGTGTCTATTGGCTTTTACGATACGTTCACTCATACGGACATTCTATCATTGATTTTCTTAATAATAGAGATAGCTTTATTGGGATTGTAGAGGGATAGAAAATCAATATAATGCACCGCACAACCCAAAATAAGACTGTTTGTAGGAGTTCAGCATGAAAGAATTAACATTTAAAGGTGAAATGACACCCGAATACGCCAGCATCTATACTGATGAGGCAAATAATTTTGTAGCAACACTGGCTGAAGAGTTTGCTCCACGTGTACGCGCTTTATTAGACGCACGAAAAGAAAAACAAGTTGAGATTGACGCAGGTGCATTACCTGACTTTTTACCTGAAACAAAAGCCATCCGTGAAGGCGATTGGTCAATTCTAGGCGTGCCAGACGACTTACAAGACCGCCGCGTAGAAATTACCGGCCCTGTTGACCGTAAGATGATCATCAACGCGCTTAATGCCAATGTTAAGGTCTTTATGGCTGACTTTGAAGACTCATTGTCTCCAACGTGGGAGAAGGTGGCTCAAGGTCAAATAAACATGCGTGATGCGGTAAATGGCACGATTAGTTTAGATGACCCTAAATCAGGGAAACATTACGAGTTAAACGATAACCCAGCCGTATTGATTTGTCGCGCTCGTGGTTTACATTTACCTGAAAAACACATCCATTTATATGACCAAGAAATCCCAGGTGGTCTAATTGATTTTGGATATTACTTTTTCCATAACTACAAAGCATTAACCGCAAAAGGGTCTGCGCCATATTTCTACATTCCTAAATTGCAATCACATCAAGAAGCACGTTGGTGGGCTGATGTAATGGACAAAGCGGAAGAATTGGTTGGCCTACAGCGCGGCACAGTTAAAGCAACCGTTCTTATTGAAACGTTGCCTGCTGTATTTGAAATGGATGAAATTCTGCATGAGTTCCGCGATCACATTGTGGCGCTTAACTGTGGCCGCTGGGATTACATTTTTAGCTACATTAAAACGCTTAAAAACTTCCCGGACCGTGTGCTTCCTGATCGCCAAGCAGTGACAATGAATAAGCCTTTCTTAAGTGCTTATTCTCGTTTACTCATTAAAACGTGTCACAAACGTGGCGCATTGGCCATGGGTGGTATGGCAGCGTTTATTCCTGCTAAAGATCCTGACGCTAACGCGGCGGTATTAGAACGAGTAGTAGGCGATAAAACATTAGAAGCTCAAAATGGCCATGATGGTACGTGGGTGGCTCACCCAGGTTTGGCTGACACTGCCATGTCTGTATTTGATGAATATATTGGCGAAGGTAACGCTAACCAAATGCATGTGTCACGTGCCGATGATCTTGAAGTGACGGCTGCCGAACTACTAGAACCTTGTGAAGGCGATAGAACAGAAGAGGGCATGCGCGCCAACTTACGAATTGCTGTTCAATATATTGAAGCATGGATCCAAGGTAACGGTTGCGTACCTATTTACGGCTTGATGGAAGATGCGGCAACGGCAGAAATTTCACGTTCATCAATCTGGCAATGGATTCACCACGGTAAAGACTTGAGCAACGGCAAAAAAGTGACCGTTGAACTGTTCCGTGAGCTAATGGCTGAAGAAATGGAAACCATTAAAGGCGAAGTAGGCGAAGAGCGCTTTAATGCGGGCCGTTTTGACGAGGCTGCAAAAATCATGGATCGTTTCACAACATCTGAAGAACTGGTAGATTTCTTAACTGTCCCCGCTTACGACTATCTATAAAATTTTATTTAACTTAACGAAAACTAACCGAAAGGAGATTTAAATGTCATCTTACACAAATGATATCAATGCTGTTTCAGCATTAGTTGAAGCCAAAGGCGATTCTTGGGCACCCATTAACCCTGAATCTATTGCACGTATGCGCGCGCAAAACAAATTCAAAACAGGGCTTGATATTGCTCAATACACAGCAGACATCATGAATGCTGACATGGCTGCATTTGATGCAGACAAAACAAAATACACACAATCTTTAGGTTGCTGGCATGGGTTTATCGGTCAACAGAAACTGATTTCTATTAAGAAACATTTTGGTGGCAAAACGGATCGTCGTTACCTTTACCTTTCTGGTTGGATGGTTGCTGCATTACGTTCTGACTTTGGTCCTTTACCTGACCAATCAATGCACGAAAAAACATCGGTTGCTAGCTTGGTTGAAGAGCTATATACATTCCTACGTCAAGCAGATGCACGTGAGCTTGGCGGTTTGTTCCGTGAGTTAGATGCAGCGCGTGAAGCAGGCGATGCCGCTAAAGAAGCAAGTGTACAAGACGCAATTGATAACCACGTAACGCACGTTGTGCCTATTGTTGCAGATATCGATGCGGGCTTTGGAAATGCTGAAGCGACATACTTAATGGCTAAGCAAATGATTGAAGCGGGAGCTTGCGCACTGCAAATTGAAAACCAAGTGGCTGATGAAAAACAATGTGGTCACCAAGACGGTAAAGTCACTGTGCCTCACGCTGACTTCCATGCTAAAATTCGCGCATTACGTCATGCATTCTTAGAGCTAGGTATCGACAACGGTATTATCGTTTCACGTACTGACTCTGAAGGCGCTGGCCTGACAAAAGAAATCGCGGTTGTTAAAGAGCCTGGCGATCAAGGTGATCGTTACAACTCTTTCTTAGACGTTGAAGAAATTGACGTAGCAGACATGGCTGAAGGCGACGTATGCTTCAACCGTGACGGAAAATTGGTTCGTCCTAAGCGTTTGCCTTCAGGTCTATACCAATTCCGTCAAGGTACGGGTGAAGAGCGTTGTGTATTCGATTCTATCGAAGCGATTAAAGCGGGTGCTGACCTTCTTTGGATTGAAACAGCAACGCCAAGTGTTGCAGACATTGCTGGTATGATGAACGAAGTTCGTAAAGAAATTCCTGATGCAAAGCTTGTTTACAACAATAGTCCATCATTTAACTGGACGTTAAACTTCCGCCAACAAGCCTATGATCGTTGGGTTGAAGCAGGCAACGATGTATCTGCTTATGACCGTGCTGATTTGATGAATGCTAAATATGACACGACTGAATTGGCTGCCGATGCGGACGATAAAATCCGCACATTCCAAGCGGATTCAGCACGTGAAGCGAACATCTTCCATCACTTGATTACATTACCGACTTACCACACAGCTGCGTTATCTACAGACAACTTAGCGAAAGATTACTTCGGTGACCAAGGTATGTTGGGCTATGTGGCTGGCGTACAACGTAAAGAAATCCGTCAAGGTATTGCCTGTGTAAAACACCAAAACATGTCTGGTTCAGACATGGGTGATGATCACAAAGAATACTTTGCTGGTGAGAACGCGCTTAAAGCCGGTGGTGCTAAAAACACATCTAACCAGTTCTCTTAATTAAGCACTGGCTAACCAAGCTTTCTTTTTGAAAGCTTGATGTACTATTTTGGCGGCTTTCTTCATTGTAAGCCGCCTTTTTTATGGCGTTTTAGTTTTTCAGCTGCAATATAATGAACTAAGACATAACCCAAGGAAAATACATAATGAGTGAAACTCCAAGCTACTTACAAGACGCGACTGATCTATTAACAAAAGAGGGTTTTGCAACGAGTGATGTTTGGTATCACGGAACGTCTTCAGCTTTAGTTAACTCCATTGAATCTTATGGACTAAAACGTTCGGGCGATAAAGCGATGAATCAAGCAGCTAAAAGCACAATGGCAACCGTTGGCAATACCTATACTGAATCTACCGAACCGGTATTTTTAACACAAAGTAAGGAACTTGCTTACTACTGGGCAGAACAGACGGTTAAAGAGCGAAGCGTTCGGTTTGAAGGCGAAGAAAAATCTGTCATTTTTGCCGTTAAGTTGCCCGAAGAACTCAATACAAAGGTTAAGCCTGATGTGGGCGCAGCTACGTTATTGATGGTTAAAGAGGGTGAGGCGTATATGGCTTATGCTGCGAAAATATACCAAAACTGCGATAGGGCTGTGCTTGATATTGATTTGATGACGGCCGGGCGTTTAGAATATTTGAATAAGCTCGGAATGGCCTATATAAACCAAGACATTGACCCTGAGTACGTTTCACTTGTTTCTAGCTGAGTATCAATCTTTGATACATAGGTGAAGCGTCGATTCAATTACTATGACTTATCTAACTTGAAAAACCAAACCCGAGACGCCATATAGTGGTTCTCGGGTTTTTTATATTTTAAAAACTAAACATGAACCAAGATGATTATTTATTCAGTTTTATAGAACAAATCTTGAATATTTCTGTCAAAATAACTATCGATGATACACACGATTAACGCTATGTCAGACCAACCTTTTGAACACGATGACGATGGAAGCCTTGCCGTACAAGAGGCGAGGCCTAAGCTTTCAAAGCCTCCTATGTATAAGGTGTTGTTATTAAATGATGACTTTACGCCAATGGATTTTGTTGTGTCTATTTTGCAAACTATTTTTTATAAAGATAAAGATGAGGCAGTCAGAATTACAATGAATGTCCATACCAGTGGTATTGGCGTGTGCGGCGTCTATACTAAGGATATTGCGGAAACAAAAACGCAACAAGTTTTAGCGTATGCACAGGAAAATCAACACCCTTTGCAATGTACATTAGAAGAAGCGGAGTAAATAAATGCTAAATAAAGAACTAGAAAAGTCACTGAATGATGCGTTTAGTCAGGCGCATGTAAAACGGCATGAATTTATTACTGTTGAGCACTTACTGCTAGCAATGATGGATAACACATCAGCTTGTGACGTCTTTCGGGCAGCGGGCGGTGATACTGATGCACTAAAAACATCACTGATTGCCTATCTCGATGAATCCACACCTGTTATTCCTGAAGACATTGAGCGCGAAACTCAGCCAACGTTAGGGTTTCAACGGGTATTACAGCGCGCTGTATTTCATGTTCAATCGTCTGGTAAAAAAGAAGTGACTGGGGCAAACGTATTAGTCGCTATCTTTAGTGAACAAGATTCCCAAGCCGTTTATTTAATGAACCGCTTGGATATTACGCGGTTAGATATTGTTAATTACATTTCTCATGGTATCGCCCGTGTTGAAGATGATGAAGAGTCAGGTAATTTTGAAGACATTCCACCGGTAGAAGGCGAAGAAGCAAACGACCCTTTAACAAAATACACAGTGAACCTTAACGAGCAAGCAAAGTTAGGGAAAATAGACCCATTAATTGGGCGTGAAAAAGAAGTAGAACGTACTATTCAAACGCTCTGTCGCCGTCGTAAAAACAACCCCTTATTGGTTGGCGAAGCAGGTGTTGGTAAAACAGCCATTGCAGAAGGTTTGGCTCTAAAAATTATAGAAGGTAATGTGCCTGAAGTGCTAGAAGGTACCACCGTGTACTCCCTGTCTCTTATACACATCTGACGCTGCCGACGAATAGAGAGGTGT